>Ga0126342_10000027_pt1 | contig 70802 bp, 64 predicted proteins | sample Cyp1metagenome_FD_92528 | JGI IMG/M metagenome (GOLD analysis project Ga0126342, IMG submission 92528) | Coral microbial communities from Lord Howe Island, Old Settlement Bay, Australia - Cyphastrea 1 metagenome | ecosystem: Host-associated > Invertebrates > Cnidaria > Coral ...
TCATGATCATCATCATGATCATCATCATGATCATCATCATGATCATCATCACGATCATCATCACGATCATCATCATGATCATCATCATGATCATCATCATGATCATCATCATGATCATCATCATGATCATCATCATGATCATCGTCATGATCATCATCATGATCATCATCATGATCATCATCATGATCATCATCATCGCCGTCGTCATCGTCCTCGCCCTCGTCATTCAAACTAAATTTGAACAGCTGACATCTTCCCACTTGGAAGATTGAACATGATCCGCATACTGCATAGCACAGATTCCACGGAACCTTATCTATTTCAAGGCAGAAAAGCACGGTTCGTCTAAAAACACGGCATCCAAACTCCCATCGGTCGTCACCATTTTATTTGGGTGTTGCCTAAATTTAAGGTACCCCAATAGCTGGATGGTTTATCATGGAAAATCCGAAGATAAAACGGATGATAACTCGGGGTACCCCCAATAAATTGGAAACCAACATTTATTAACACTGTAATTTGGGCTTGTCCCATTGATAGACCCCATTGATGTCACGACCGGAACCGGCTCCTCTTCCTCTTCCTCATCCACTGCACCTTCTTCCTGCCAGGAACTTCGTGCCAGGTTGACCGCGAATTCTTCCAGGCAGATCATGTGGTATACCCAATCAATAAATATCAAAAAACCATCCCGAAAAGGTAGAAAAAATGTAATCATGTAAAAACATGCATTTAATGGGTGAAAAATGCTAAACACTCGTGGTCATATAATCTTACTTACGGGTGCTAAACGCAGGGAATGAGGGAATGATCCACAATAACTATCAATAATCATCCCAGCAACCCCTAGCAACCCATCCATTCCCTGCTAAGCACCAGTAATCTTAAGTACAATATCAATATCCTACCTATGCCATAACAATCATCCCCCAGTTGGGTTTATGGCAATGGCAAAAAACACCAAGGAATGGAATGATCCAGAACGACCCCCCACTACTGTTTCTGAGATGGGGCACCTTTTCGGGTTTACACATCTTGTTGCTGGTTTCAACCCAACCCCTTTGAAAAATGATGGACTTCAAGTCAGTTGGGATTATAAAAATCCCAACTGAATGGAAAGTCATAAAATTCCATGGTTCCAAAGCACCAACCAGACATTAGTCTTGAGACATCTTTTCTTTTGGGCATCTGAAAAACAAATGTCTGCGAGATTTTTTTTGGAGATTCTTTCGAGATCATTTGAAATCTGCAGGAAAGCCCAAACCTTGCCAAGAAAACGAATCTTTGTACCCTCTGGTTATGTCAAAATAGCTATTGAAAATGACCATAGATATAGTGGATTTACCCATTAAAAATGGTGATTTTCCATAGTTTTATGTATGTTTACCAGGCCAGGTATGCCAGAAATGTTTCTTCAATCTCAGACCTTCAGATTTCCACGAGGATTTCTGAAATTTCCTTGAAAATGTCCAGGCTATATATTTGGCCAAGGAATATTTGTGAGATATGGGGGCGCCTGAAAAATGAAGGGAACGCCCAAGAAAAATCCGGATGTTCATCATCAGCTTCCCAATTTCACTGGGATTTTTGGTGGGAATACCACGTGTCGGGACAAATTCATGCTTGCCATGGTCAAAAGTCGGATTACATCATATATAATTACATATAAATATCATTGTTGGTGGTTTCAACCCAACCCCTCTGAAAAATGATGGAGTTCGTCAGTTGGGATGATGACATTCCCAACATATGGAAAAATAAAAAAATCCAAACGACCAACCAAATATATACATATGCATATTTATATATATATATATATATTATATATGTGTACCCTAATGTGGGAGATATGCCATCCACTACTAGTGTTTTTTTAAATCCAAAGCAAAGGGAATCCCATTGATGGTGGGATATCCCCACCCTATCTTGACATATTTTGGCCATGGCTGGCTCCAATCAATGGCCATTCCAGGATCCGATTGATTGGAGGTACCTACCATATATAACAATAGATATTGAAGCCTACCATATATAAGGCCTATATAAGTACCTACCATTGATATAAGGCCTATTTTTGAGGCCTATGTAAGGGGATATCCCTCCAGAAAATATGGCCTTATATGGTACAGTACCTCCATTTTAAGATCCTGAAGATCTCCCATTGATCCAACCAAATCTGAATTGAATGAACTGGGAAGTGGGTGCAATAGATGGAACAGCTAAAAACACGTGGAAATTATGGGGGAAACATAATCTAAAACATCCTGAAACCACTTTTTCCATCTTTTTTGGGAACCCTACAAAAATCATCCCTAAATTCATCCAATCAAATCATTTTTTCAGCTGATTTCCACCAAAACTTTAATTTGCTTAAGGAAGATATTCCCTATTAGATTTCCCATGATTTCCCCATGATTGATTTTCCATTGGGGAAATTGCGACACCGGAAAATCAGGGTCCTTAAGGGCGCTTATGGCCACTTTCTGCGCGGAAATCGCCTTTCGCTGCTGCTCCAGCATATCCTCTAAGGCCTCTAACATCTGCATGGCGCCATCAAGCCTCCGAAAAAAACACAGGACCAGGATTGACTCGGAGTGTTTGTTGCATCTTTTTTCGGGGAAAATGTGCACAAACAAACTGGAAGAATGGTAGGATGGTGGGACCAGTCTTGACCCTGAAACATGATGACCATGAAACCGGTATGATGTTTCATGGGCTGGAGTTGTTTTTGCAAAAAGGTTTGGGGCAAATGTCCCTTGTATTCTCCAAGTTGTTCCCCACCCATGCCTGAAGACAAGTTGGTAGCTGGGAATGTCTTCTTCCAGTTTTCTTCAAATCCGATTCCCAAGAACTCATTCCTTTTTGCTGTTATACCACGTCTGGAAAATCTATGGCGATGTAAATCTTCATAGATCTGCCGTTTCTGGATTGCAGTTTCAAGGTGTTTCAAGATCTAATTTGAGTATACCCTCTGGTTATTTAACATAGCCGTGGAAAATGGCCCGGTTATAGATGGTTCACCTATTAAAAATTTTGATTTTCCGTGGCTGTGTTAAATAACCAGATGGTAATGATGAAAAACCAACCTAACTACTTGATGCCACTGCCTGTTTGGCGGACATCTTCAACTTTGCCCTCAGAAAAAATATGGTTTTCCGTGTGGGGTTTTCCATCTATATCTGCGATACACCCAACAGTTAGCCTAGTTATAAACCAACAACTCGCTAACGAACTGGGGGCACTACCATCCCAATCCCATCCCCAACCCATTGTATCCCATAATGTTAAATTGTATCCCATTAAAACCCACATATTCAATGACATCCGTTTCTATCCCCTTGATAGAAACCTATTTGATCATGGCTTTTCCGGCTACAAAAATCCCACCGAAGCCACCTTTTCAAGAGTCTCTTCATCTGCTTCTCTCGTCTGTCACTCAAGGCTTCGAGGGTGGTAATCCTCTGCTGAAGCTTTTGACTCTTGGCGCGGAGTAAGGAACACTCTTCATCCGCTTGTTCCGAAATCTCCTGGCCACATGTCTTTCTCGTTGGTGGTATACCTACCCAACCCCTCTGAAAAATGATGGAGTGAAAGTCAGTTGGGATGATGACATTCCCAATATATGGAAAAATAGAATTGATGTTCCAAACCACTAACCAGTTTTTGTCTTCTGGTGCGTTTTACGCAGGGAATTTTCGGGAATGATCCATAACCACTAGTAATAATCATCCCAGTAACCCCCCGTCCCTACGTTTAGCACCAGTAAGTTGTGAAACGCTGGAAAAAAAAAACACAAGGTCACAGCATGTCACAGCTGTCCCAAGTTTCTTGGAACGTCGAGCATGGTGACCAGCTGGATTTTGCCACTGGAACTCTTAATCAACTCCAATCATATTCTAGTATCTTAGGGATTCTTAGGCTAACTTGGGAAACAATGGGGGAACTTGCAGGTGGATTCTAACCAGCAAAATATTATGGTTTAATTATCAACCAATCAAGAATCCCAGCTTTCGATAATCCCCTCCAAAAACATGCTGAAAACATGGAAGACTTGAAGGTTTCCTAAAATCGGACTTCCCCCAAACCATTTCAGTGATTAGACCATGACTGTTAGTATACCCATGATGACTTGGGGATTCCCCGTTTTCAGAAATCGCCATATATTTGTACAAACTCAACATCCATTATACATCCATCATGCGCATCTAAGGCTACTTTATGACCATATTTGTTGGTTTCAACCCCTTCTGAAAAATATTAGTCAATGGGAAGGATGATCCCATATATTATGGAAAATCAAAAAAATGTTTGAAACCACCAACCAGCCTTTTTTTGGGGGGAATCAACGTCCATTCTGCGCAGCTATTCTCGGGATTTTGAGGGTAAATCCGGGTGGGACATCCAAGTCTTCCAGGTCCATCCCCTCTTGTCAATGGCCATTCCAGGATCCGATTGATTGGAGGTACCTACCATATATAAGGCCTATATAAGGCCTAAATCTCAGGGAATATCCCCACAAAATATGGCCTTATATGGTACTACGTACCTCCATTTTAGGATCCTGGAATTCTCATTGATCTTGCGGCCGCGTTGAATCCTTCTGTTCATCCTTGCTGGGAGGTGAGCTCGGGCTACTCCCAGGTCGGCTGGCTTTCAGCTGTTTGGCCTGTTTGGCGTTTGCCTTCGCGCCCTGACAGGGGAGAAAACCATCACTTTTTTTGGTGGCCTTGGTGGTGATATGTTGCGATGAAGTATGATGAAGTGCTGACTCTTCAATGACCTTGTTTTTTTCAAGAGAACTTTTGAATTTCACGAATTTCCGAGCACTTTTATTGGCTTAAAGTAATTCAGTAAAATGAAAAAATGATACCTCAAGGCCGCTTGATGCGGATGTGTGGTGATTTAAAAGCTAGCAAACATCGGAGATTACCAGCAGACATAAAAATTGAACATTAACAACGAGAAAAACAAACGTAATACATGTCTTTTCCTTGAGCCACATAGTTGGTCAATTGTTATTTTTTGCTTGAAATAAGGCCAGTGCGTGATAGACAAGGCTCAGTCAGCTGCAAGGTCTGTCGAAATATGTCGAAATCAACCCCATCACTACGCAGGTTCACTATTTGTCAGTTGCTCCATCTCGTCTTGATACAATTTGAAATTTATCCAACCTCATTTTATACTATTAGGAACCATCAATGGATGTTGGATGTAAACACTTCTTCATACAGTATTTCGTTTCTAAACCTCAGCTTGTCAAGGGAGATTATATCCCTATTCTAGTTGGTTATATTATTCCCCATGTTGTCGCCTTTGTGATTGATTACCTCCGGTATTCAAACGTGGCTGGCTGGAAAATCCTTGATAAATGGAAGTTTCATTGGGAAAATTGTCTATGAAGGGGGGGATGTTCAATTGCCACGTTTGATTATACCGAGGTGTATACCTGCATGGATTACAATATAATTCAAACAAATCACCAATCTGAAACAAAGCTCTATATATAATTATATATATACGGATAAATTTACCTCTGCTAAGCATCATTAAAACGCGCAAACCAACAAGACCTAAAGAACTCTGCGCAACTTGAACACAGCGCATGTGGCACCACCATTCAGCCTCCTCGCTGTTCATGACCTGTCGAAGGGCCGAAGTCCAGGCTTGGATTTCTGCATTGTCGTCCTGTGCGATCCAGCCCGCGGTCAGATTTTGGAACTCGCCTGGTGATTTATGGAACATTTCTGGTACATCACTGATTGTGTTGACCTACCCCCCTGAAAAAATATGACTTCGTTGGGGTTAAAAAATTCCCAATATATGGAGACATAAACTATAAACTACCAAACTACCAGCCAGATATGAATCCAACATGATCATTCCCAACTTTACCCTGAGGAGCACCCTTTATATGGGAAATACCCTCTGGTAATTTAACATAGCTTCAGAAAATCACCATTTTTAAGAACGGTAAACCATCTATTTCTCTGGGCAATTTTCCATAGCTAACTGTTAGTTTACCGGAGGGTAACTATTGAAAATTGCCATGTATAGTGGATTTACCCATGAAAAATTGTGATTTTCCATATTTTTTTGTATGTTTACCAGAGGGTATGGGAAAAATGTTCCAAACCACCTGTGGTAAACCAAGATTTTTTGGGTCCCCACATCTATGATATCATCCCGGTTAGGTCGAACCAGTCTGGCTGTGGCTGTGGGATGATCCTCCAAGTACTGGAAATGTAAACGTTTACAGTTTGCGACATAGACAATGGCCATCGAAATAGTTGATTTACCCATTGAAAATGGTGATGTTCCATCGTTTTTTGTATGTTTACCAGAGGGTAACAGTTGGAAAATGAATGCACATGATCCATAAAAACTGTACTATAGGACATGTAACAGTTGGAAAATGATCCATTTATATGCTATATAGATGATTCACAAAGTTACATGTGTTCAAAGGCTATGTCAAATTACCAGATGGTAAAATCATTTCAATTCGCCAAAAATGGTGGATGTTATTAAGAAAAACACATCCCAGTAAGTTTGTTGCGTGTGACGTGTGATGGATAAATCGTTGGAAACAAACAGAGGTTGGTAAATGTTCTACATTTCTACATCCACAACCAAAAAGGGGATATCATCTCCAATCAATACCATTTTTCAGGTGATGTGAAACAAGTCCCTGAATATTTTGGACATCAATCCCAACCCCTGACTGCTAATTGTTCTAATATTGGTATACATGAGTATACCATGGTTTTTTTCGGAATCCACGGCTATTTTGGTGGGACAATTCCCCTGTTTTTGTTTGAGATAAAGCATTAAAATCCCATCCATTCATATTACCCTCTGGTCATGTCAAAATAGCGACTGAAAATGGCCCATTTAGTTCGTTGATTTACCTATCAAACATGGTGATTTTCCAGTTCGCAAACCGTTAGTTTATCAAAGGGTAAACCAACCCCATAGAATCGATAGAATGTGGTCCCAAGTATGGGGAGATTCCCTGCATCCACCATGGTTTCTGAGCAGATCCGGGCATCCATGTGGAGTTCTAGCATCAAATGCGACTGCTGCCTTGGTCAAAATCGCGCTTAAAGAAGGGGTTGACGATGCTAACGGAAATCTTTGGGTCTTCAAGTTGAATCTTGAAGACATTATTTTGGAATGTATTTTTGATTCTGGGATATTCTGGATGATTTTCTGTTTTGGTTCTTGATGATTTGTGTGTTGATTTTTTGAGCGAGGGGTTGCCTTTCCAACATGGGAAAACAGAAGGATCATACACATCCAACACGCCTCGGGCTTGCAGGTTGAGTTTTCAACACCGGTGGGATCATAGAAGCCTGTCAAGTTCGGAAAAAAACCTTGATCTGCAAAAATAGATGCACAGAAAAAAATCAAACAAATCACGTAAATTCCTATCTGGTTGGTGGTTGACCTAACCATCTTGAAAAATGATGGGGTTCGTCAATGGGAAGGGTTATCATGGATGACATCCCATATATGAAATGGAACATATAACATTCATGGTTCCAAACCAACAAGCAGCTATACCCTCCAGTAAATTAACATAGACCCTGCCAGTCATCGGGGTTGGAAGATTAGTTTCCACTTAAAATTGGTGATTTTCAGGGTCTATGTTAATTTACCAGAGGGTAATATATAGCTAGATTCACACCGAACCAATCGGGAAAGTACATCTCAAAAACTCACCTTTTTCTGTGATCGAAATCGGGGGCCGTACATCCATCCCATATATTATGACCATTTCAGGAACCGATTGATTGGAGCTACTTACCATATATAACAATAGATATTGAAGCCATTTTACAATCATTAACAAACATTAACAAACATTAACAATCATTAAAATTCATATATAAGGCCTTTTTGAAAGGCCTAAATTTCAGCGTTTTTTTCCCTACAATTCATATGGCCTGAAATATGCTACGTTTACGTTTACGTAGGTTTACGTAGCAAGAAATCTCTAACATCCTGAGTTTCCCATCCTAAAATCCATATCACAACAGCCATGGCATGGTCCCAGATTTCTAGCGTAACATCCCGACACGATTTCTAAACAGGGTTTCTGGAGTTGAATCTCAGGGGAAAATTTACATCAACCAAAGGGTAGGATGGAACTTGATGGAACATCAAGAATGGAAGGGGGGTTCCTAAAGAATAGGGCTAGCCGGCTAGCCTTAAATCATCCATGTTCAAAGGATTTTCCATTTTTTGATCCATTTTGGGAACCACCATATTATGGAAAGCCCATGAAAGTCACATTGCCAGCTTGTAGTAAGTATAGGTCATGAAATATTGAGCCAAGTCACCCCCCTTGTACCACAAAATTGAGATGTATCTCTCCTTGTTGCTAATCTCATTCCACAATGATATTTCACACAGTTACCGATTTCGTTCCTGTTTGTTGCTCTGTTGGTGATACATCCCGCGGTTTGCCATCAGTTTGCATAAAAAACACAGATATTTTTTTATATATTGTACATTCACACACATATATATAATTATATATATACTTAATTCTATGTATATATCTACAGGATGGGGCCCCCAAATAGCTAAGTTGCCTTATAAGTGGCTGAATTCTATGGTTTATGGTCGATACAACGAACTAGTTAATGGGGTTCATAAGCCAACAAACATCACTTGGGGGCACCATCCTGTATGTATCTTGAGGTATCCTATTCGAACCTTGCTGCTATGGTGGTTGGTTGCGAAATCCTGTGCCACCAAAAGGATGGTGGCAAAACCCCTTAAATAATGGGAGGTTTACCACCTATAACTCTCCAGTGGTTAGGAGGGAGCGATTTGGAGCTAGGGGTATTCATATTCCCATATATTCCCTATATCCCCATTCAATGGGGAGCCAAGGAGCTACGAATCGAGTTTCCGAACCATCAACTAGATAAACCATGATTTATAGGATTTCGCAACCATCCACAGTATGTCAAGCCCATGGGAAGCTTCCAAGTTGCCCATTGGTAGTCCGGGATAGGATGGACACTTTCTCGCCATCCGCCACTACACTGCCTGCCTGTCGCAAATCTAAGCTGTTCCTGAGAGCTGAGGCCGGAAAAGGGGAAGATCTGGTGGAAACCTTAACCATTCAATATATGGAATCCATATGGAATACATTAAATAGAGAGAGAGAGAGATAGATAGATAGATAGATAGACAGATAGACAGATAGACAGATAGCTAGATACACAGATAGACAGATAGACAGATATAATTTTATATGTGTGTAGATATATCCATATATTTTCGTTCTTTTCTCAACCACCTTACCACCTGTATGACTGCACAATGGGATGGTCGACCACAAGGTATCCGTTGTTCAGCTAAGAGGCGCTATCGCTTCAAGGTGGTGTTACCCTCTGGTTATGACTAACATAGCCATGGAAAATGACCCATTTATACCAGTAGATGGTTTACCCTCTGGTAATTTAACATAGCTATTGAAAATCACCATTTTTAATGGACAAATCCACTATGAATGGTCATTTTCAATAGCTACGTTAAATTACCAGAGGGTACCTATTAAACATGGTGATTTTCCATGGCTATGTTAAATATCTAGATGGTACCCCAAATCAAACAAACAAACATTTTTGTCATTGCCAATCTTAAGATACCTGGCAAAAAATCTAATTTTTTGCTGGTGAGAGTCGATATTCCCAGTGATAGCAAAAGATTAGTTAGGATTAGTTTCTACCCATCCAAGGTTGACCTAGTTCTATTGAAAGCCATGGATTTTGAGGATCCCCCGACAGCCCAGATCCTCTCCGATCCTCTCCGATCCTCTCCAAGCTTCCTTTCTCCAAATCTCATCTGTCCAGCCTCGATGGAGGCCGTTTGCAAAATCAGCAAGGGCACATTCCGGCGGAAACTCACCTGGCAGACCCTGGGATCGTCCTCAGGGAAGACCACCACCATGGCCTGTTCCATGATATCATCCCCCATGGCACCGAAAACGGCACCGGCTGCCCGGAAACGGCACCGCGCAGGCAGCTGCGACTGCGACCAGTCAAGGCGCAGCTAATGTTACACTGAAACTAAAAAGGCCGCGGAAAAGGTGAGATAGAGTGAGCCGGTCAAGAACTGGGTCAACGAATAATGCAAATTTCATTGACCACATAATGGTGATATAACAAAATATAACCATCATATTCCCATCAAGTCCCTATGATTAGTTCATCATATTCCCATCTCCCTATGATCGTTAGTTCTTGTCAATGGGTGACTTGGGGGCTGAACGCTGAACAGACTAAAAGAGTTAGAGCTCAAAGATGTTTCAAGAATCTGAAGGAAGGGCTGCTCCTAGACATCAAGACATGGGTCAAACTTGTATTTTGAATATGTACCATAACATGTTACTGAATATGGACATGTTGAGAATATATATATATATATATATATCTGTACATATATGGACATCATATATACTCAAAAATCTACTGAACATGGACCAAGCATGACCAAACTCTGTGTTTCTGTCTGAATTTTAACATATTAAAATACCCATCCCCGCGTGGTTTTGGGTCAAAACCCTGGTACGCGGATGGTGCCCTAAAATTGCTGATTGATGGTTATTTCCTCCAAATAAATGGATAGGTTCCACAAATACCAAGTTCATGATGGGATTTGATGGTAGTTAAAATAATCCATTAATGGATGGTTATGGTAATAATACTGGTTAGTGGTTGACCTACCCCTCTGAAAAATGATGGAGTTCGTCAGTTGGGATGATGAAATTCCCAATATATGGAAAGTCATAAAATTCCATGGTTCCAGTCACCACCAACCATTTATAGATACCCTCTGGAAATTTGTTACATAGCTATTGACAAATGACCAGTTATTAAGTGGATTTACCCATTGAAAATTGGTTTCAACCCAAAAAGCCACATGACTTCAATGCACCCCAAGGCCACGTAAGCTATGCTTCGTTGCCCATACTTTGCCTGGATCTACCCCTCGTTTCGCGTTGAATCCTGGGGCCGGGACACGAAAGTGCTACAGCTCCCAAGTTTTCATGGAATTCCGAAGAAACATGGAAAAACATGAAAACCAAACTATTTTTTTTTGAAATTCTCATCTTCTAGAAAATCTATACTGAGTAGTGGATAAAACATGATAAACATAGATCAAACATCTTTTTTTTCTCCAGGGTCAGGAATACCCCAGCGCCCTATGAACCGATCAGTTTCGAGGCTGCGACGAGCACGCAGGATGTTGCCATAGATATTGTCAGCACCTGGTGCTTCATTTTGCAACAAAAGCAGGGGCCAAGTCATACGAAACCGTTTCGAAACCCATGGTTTCTTCATGTTTTTGAAGCGCGCAAGTGACCCAACATCAAGAAAATTTACCTTGACAGGTTACCTCAACTCATGTGAAGCTGAAGCCAACACCTGGATGATTTGCAGGCTGAGTTCGTGGCTGACAGTTGATGGCAACACCTCAGTGGCGCACAATGGCGCGGCATGAGTTGGATGTAACATCTCACTTGGGAAGAACGAACAGTGCAAGGTTAGGTCGGCCCGATCCTGCCAAGCTATGGCCCCAAGTTGCTATATGTTGGCCCCAACCCTGCCATTTGTAGCCCACATTAGTGCCTGTAAGTGCTGTAGGTTGCCAACCTACACCCCAAAATGCCTCATGTTAGCCCCAACCCTGCAGTTTGTAGCCGATATCAATGCGTGTAGGTGCTGTAGGGTGCCAACCTAGAGCCCCAACATGCTGCATGATAGTCATTTTCAAGAGGAACGACACTATCCTAAAGATTGATAACACATGGAACCATCATCAATGTCTTTTCCTGCCTTATTTTTTGATAAACTCATCTCGCCAACCTTGCACCTCACGGTGAATCCTGAGTGTTTCACCATGTTGAACAGGAAGAACTTCGACTTCAACCTGAATGTTTCACCAGGTGAATCGAAGCCCAGAGGCTTCCCCATCAACCCATCATGGCATCCGAGATTTTGAAGGCTTGGAATCTGCTGAACGTACCAAGCAGTTTGCACCGGCCACTCAGCTCCCGGACCGGTTTGGGATATCCTCGGTCCATCAGGTCACCATTCAAGGGATGGAGATCTCCATATCTGGTGCAGATATTTTCTCCATGAAAAATGACACCCAAGTTGAATGATATTCTGGAATCTTCCATTTCAGGACATCCCTCCATCATCCTATATATATATATATAGAGATAGATAGATAGATAGAGAAAATCCTATATCACTGGATCACTGGATCTGAACCTAAAACGACAGGAAAACGCTCAGAACCATAGCCTTGCAATTTGGGTGTAGCTGAGGGCCATGTCATTTTGCATCATTTTGCTAAGGATCTTCAAGAACCATCCAAATCGGCCCAATATCCAACAAAAACCCACGAAAAAATGGGGCGATCTGTGCACCTTGATCTGCTCCAGCTTGATCTGACAAAGGCCCGACCTTTTTCACCGGAAGCAACGCACGTGCACGTCCGCACCGTTCCAAGATCCATCCACTGCATCTTGGGACCAAATGATTGGATCGACCGTCTTTTTTGGGGAACCTGTGGCAGAACCCCGTTTGCTGGATTGGTTTGGGGGAAGAATTTTGCACGAAGCCCTTTTTGTGCCAATATTTTAAAAAAATAGGGGGAAAAAATGCATGAACTCGCATGTACATTTGTGACATACATAGCTAACGAAAATCACCAATTTTTGTATGAATAAATCCTCTCTCTCTCTCTATTTATATATATACATATATATATATATATAAATTAAAAAGACAATTTTCAATAGGAAACTGTTAAATCACTTGGCCCTGATGTTAGCTTTCAATCGCCATCTGGTCCGACCGATCACAGCTATTGGTGAGTTGGCCCGGCTGTGCTGATAAAAGCCGCCGCTGGGCCCTTTTTCCAACTGATTCATTGAAAAGTATACTGGTTGGTGGCTTCAACCCCTCTGAAAAATATTAGTCAGTTGGGATGATTATTCCCGATATGGAAAAATAAATTTCATGTTCCAAAGCACCAACCAGTATAAGACAATCATGGAAAACCCACCACATGTCATGGTCGAGACAAACCATGTTCCCTAGTGAAATGGCGGGGGTTTGCTCGGACAAGAAGCGACAAAACCAAGATTGGCACTGGGGCTATTCTCGCCGAAATCTGGCCATTCTCACCATGTTTTTTTCCGGGGGGGTACCTCTGGATTTTTCACTAGAAGTTGTTCTAAGTTGGTGCCCAGCGGAGTTTTTAGAGAATTAAATGATTGAAGGATTCCTCTCCACCAGCGACACAACTGCCATCTTTGGGCGACCAAGCGGGAGAAACATCGCGGAGGCAGGGCCGCCAGTGGAACCGGAAATCCTTTGCTGCAGGTTTTGGCGATTCCAAAGGCCTGACACGACCTGACGTACAAGATCCACTGTTACGGGCCATGGCCATAAAGTCCGTATCCATGGGAAACATAGATCATGATAGATCATGATAATATGATAGATCATGAAGAAAATTTGAGTTGAAGCTCCAAAAACCATGATCAACTCCTGAATTCTGCCCAAAGTCCCATGTTCTGGCCTTAGATCAAGGGTTTCTGAGAGAGACCTTGGGGTTTGGTGATGTTGACTGAGCAAAAATGAGCAAAACTCATCGTTGAAGCTATGAAGGATGAACCATAGGGTTCGTCCGAAAATAGGCTACCCCAAAATCCTACGGTTTATGATGGTTTCTGATCATGTTCACTTCAAAAGTCTCCACAAACTGTGCTGTCTATCCCTGTATCATGTTTCAAAGCCACATGGCCACATGAAGCCCAACCGTTAGCACCGCCAGAACCTGCCAGAACCTGCCAGAAACGCGGCGGAAATCGATCAGTTTCAGCACCTGTCACTATCACTGCTCTCGATTCTCTGCCATGGGCTGTCCATCTCCTGAAGCCATTGAAAACAGGCAGAAAGAACCTCCCCAAGTCCCATAATGCCATAATGGTCTACCCAACTACCTTCCAGTAACCAACCATGGCTGCCAGCATTTCCCAGCAACCTCCATGAATACCCTCTGGTAAACATACAAAAAGCTATTGAAAATGGCCATTGAAATAGTGGATTTACCCAGTAAAAATAGTGATTTTTCATAGCAAACTGTTAGTTTACCAGACGGTATCGGGGATGTTCTTGCTTGCCCTCTTGGATTCAGGATCTCCCAGGGTCCCCCGCACACCCCATTTTCTTTTCGGCATCACACCACCCGCCCTTGGACGTGCCACTTGGTCGCTGATGTCAGGTGAACCATGGCACTTCTCCCGAGCAACTTATCATCCCGCGGCACGACGACTTTCGCATAGCTCTTGGTGTGGCCCACTGTTTGACTTCGCTTCTCATCGGTCTCGGAGAACCAAACCTTGAGGTTTCTTTTGGGGAAATTTCTCACGGTCAATGGGTGGGTTGAAGGGAACATTGTAAGCGGAAACGGCGGAAACCACATTTTTTTTTACAGCATTTTATAATTTTCGGTTTCAGCTTTCCCTTAAACCCAATTCTGGGAAGGGCAGGGGGCTGATAAAAACCCTATTCTGAATATGATAATATATAGATCAGTTGGGAAGAAAATCATTCAATTTTTTGGGGATGGAACATTCATAGAAGAAAATCATTGTTAAAAACCCGCAGGTAGGAGTGGAACACAAAACAACGGGGCAAGAAAACATCAGCAAACAGGCAAACCAGAAAACACACAAATCAAACAAACACAAAGACTTACCCCTGGTAAACTAACATACTCATTGTAAATGGATGCAAATTGCCCATTTGTAGTTGATTTACCGAAAAAAAACGATGACTTCCCGTTCGCAAACTGTTGACCAAAGGGCACCCTTTTGAAAAACAGTTCGAAAAACCATGAAAAACCACATTAAACCACCATCAAATCCCATTAAATCCCATTAAATCCCATTAAATCCCATTAAAATCCAATTAAAATCCCATTAAATAACCAAGGAACTTTCTTGGTCGCACCCGCCAGATGATCCCACGTGCTGTAGGACTCAAAGAGCTGAGTCATCTCAGTACTTCGCGCCTTCACAGTCTGACCGTCGAGGCGTTTCAATTTGGCCGCTGGAGTATTGGGCCGGGGGTAGAACTGCGAGATGTTCAGCATGGGAAAGCGGTACCTGGGAGCGAAATCGCGTTGGACCGTTGGATGTGATGGGGATCATCATGAGGGATTGAGAGTTGAAGGCAAATCAAAATCATCATCATCATCACCACCACCAGCATCATCATCATCATCATCATCCCTTTTTGAGGGTTGAGAACACCTGCCAAAACAACACATCACGCATGTTCTCGAGATATACCCCAAAATAAACATCCCTGTCCTTATCGCTTGATGTGAGTAGGGGCATGCCCAATTTCTGCTCTTTGGAATGGTTCATTATTAGGCCTCTTGGGCTGACCATATTCATTTATGAATGTAATATACCATTCAATCTCCCTCCTGGTTGGTCTTGTAGTCCCATCTCCAATGGTGAATCACCATTTGTTGCTATGTATACATGTATGCGGAGGCTGGTTGACATGCCAAAGGTCGACTTAAGGAAACATCTGCAAGAAAGAATCGGTTTTGCCATGACATTTCTAGGGGGTTTCCTTTAGATGTTCCCATCATTTGATTCTGCGATTCAGATCTCAAAAGTAGAGATGGTCATATGTTTGTTTGTTTGCATTATATCCCCATTACCCTCCGGTCATCAAACGTGGCAATCGGACATCCACTAGAAATGGGGGTTTCAATAGGAAAATCACCTATAAATAGTTAGTGTATTTTCAATTGCCATGTTTGATTACCAGGGTATTAATAGTTAGGGTATCCTCATTATGCATGCCAATTATTTATGGTTGGTGGGGGTATCCGGATAGTGTTGGTCGATTGTGAGCACTATGGTCTCCGTTGATTTCCAACCAAAATCCATTGAATCATCCAGATGGCATTCACCAGCCGAAACTAAGGCCCACTGAATCATCAAATGGCAGATCTCATATGATCTCATTAGTTCATCTCAATTACCCTCTGGTTATGTCAAAATAGCTATTGAAAATGACCATTAATAGTGGATTTTCCCATGAAAAATGGTGATTTTCAATAGCTATTTTGACATAACCAGAGGGTATATACCAATTCACCAAGCTAAAGATAACTGTTACCCTCTGGCTATGTCAAAATAGCTATTGAAAATGGTGATTTAGTTCGATGATTTACCCATTAAAAGTGGTGGATCTTTCCATAGTTTTTTGTATGTTTACCAGAGGGTATATTGTTATCATAGGGCCAGCTATGGGGACGATTACCCCAAAAAGATGCACGCTCATTCCAGTTTTCCGGAATTTCGGATGTGAGGTCAGGAGCAATTTCATCCTCTGCTGGGACCATTAGCATCCATTAACCATAGTATATAGTAAGAATTCCCAGTAAACCATAGCTGGTTGGTGGTTGATTACCGGAGGCCATGGCAATAGTAAAACTATGATATAGATCCTGGTTGGTGGTTGACCTACCCCTCTGAAAAATATGAGTTAAAGCCAGTTGGGATTATGAACTTCCCAATCTATGGACAAATAAAATTCATGTTCCAAACCACCAACCAGATAGGTAATTCCCCAAGTTATGTGCCTCAACGATCTGCATTATTTTCACCCTCAGTAAATGGATATTTTTTGTATCCCACTTCTATCCCATGTCCCAATATAGATATCTCCACTTCTTGTTGTTCAAACAAAAAACCATGGTGTTGACTAAGGCCACCTTGGTATTCATCCAGATACTCTTTCACTAAGTCCATGGATAGCTGATGATCTTCAGCTCCTTCAGCTGGAAAACCGCAGATCACATCCTGAATTTGGCTGACAGTTGGTGGCGGTTTGTCCAAAAATAGGGGCTATAGGCTATAACTAAGGAACATCCTCTATAATTGGAAGGGTTTTTGTACATGTTGGAACAACACATCTCTAGGTAGGCAAATGGTAGATTCAACATGATTCAAGTAGGAATCTTTGGGGTTTATGGCTGGGAAAATCATCGAACATTAGCTGGGTGAGCTTCCAGCAAACCATGTGACTGATTATCAAAGGCTATAAGTCGTGAACATCCTGTTAGACATTGGAATTCAAACCATCAACATTTATTTCTAATTGCTAAGGCATTTCATATCATTACTCTGTGAACAAGAGCCGTTTCAAACCTGTCTGAAACCTTTTTGAAACTGAAATCCTGAACGATTTCCAATCAGGAGCTGAGATTGGGGCGTCCATGGCGTCCCATCCATCATAAAAATGCCATGATGTTCCCATTCTAGTAGCTTTTTAGCTGAAACCATAACATATGGTACTGATGATCTTGTTCTTCTTTATTGCTGAACTCCCGGTCTTTGATGATGAAATATGATTTTTTAGCCCTATGGATTTTCTCCGTTAAAGTCCCGGCCTATTTTCATCCCTTTCTCCAGGCATCAGTTCCGATGAAGATCTCCGGCACCTCGGCTCTCAAGCCATCCACCAGGCGCTGGAACTCGGCTCGTGTGTACTCGCGCACCATGGCGCGTAAGACAGCGTCCGAGCCCGACTGCACGGGCACGTGGAGGTATTCGAAGACGTTGGGACGCTTTAAGACCTGTTTTGCGAACAAAAACCATTCCCATAGGATCCATGGTGCTGCTATATATGGTAACATTTACCATCAATATACCCCAAATGTTAGCATATATACCATACATGGATCCTACGGGATGGAACATCTACGGAAAAATGAAGAGAACTTACAAAACGCAAAAAATGGGACAATGTGGGATAATCAAGGGGAAACTATGTTGTAAATACGGGATAATTGTCAAGGTGCATAAGCGGTTTACTACCCAGGCTGTACTTGACTGGAAAAATATGGAGGCTGTAAGCTGAGCGCTTGGAATTTTACAGTGCTGGAAGCTTTCACCACAAAGCTTCCCAAAAGAATGCGACCAATCAACCCGGGAAAACCACCAACAAAAAGACATCACAAAGAACATAAAACAACATATCCCCTTCAAAACATCTTCAAATAGGAATTTCTTGTGGATAAGTTGGTTGAAATAAATTAACCAACAAGTGGATCTGATATACCCTCCGGTAAACTAACATAGATATTGAAAATGGCCATTTAGTTCGTTGATTTACCAATTAAAAATGGTGATTTTCCATAGCTATGTTAAATTACCAAAGGGTATCCCCTTCAAAACATCTTCAAATTCATTTGAACAGGAGCAGTTGAAGCATTTCGTAAACATCCCTTTCCTTTTCCATCCTTTTCCACACGAGATTCTTGCAGGATTCCCGGACCTCCGCAACCGATTGGATATGCGCCAACATGTAGGGGGGATTGGTCATTCCCAGCTTCAACATCACATGTTCCGGCAGGGCGTCTGCCACCTGAGGGGAGGACGGATGTGAGGCCCCCGGCCACGATAGCGTTCAGTTGGCGCACATAACTCCAATGTCACTATGGTTTATGGTACGCAAATAACGAACTAGTGACTGGGGCGAATCTAAACCAACATTCACATCACTGGGGGGCCTCATATCTCCTACACATGAAAGTTTATAGCAAAATCATCGAACTTTTTATGGATCTTCCACTGCCATGTTTGATTAGCCGAGGCCATGGCAGGCCTCGGGTAATAGTAAAACTATGATATAGATCTTTATCTGGTTGGTGGTTGAGCCACCCCTCTGAAAAATATGAAAATTTCCCATATATGGAACAATAAAATTCATGTTCCAAACCACCAACCTCTTGATAGATTATAGGTTACTGCGGGTAATTATTCAATGATAATGTAAGAACTACGTACAATAACAATGATGTTCGTTATTGAATAATAAGGAACATCATAAATAGTAATGCTGAACACATACCCGTGTAAACATACAGAAAGATGTGGAGTTTCCCCACCATTTGTAGATCATTTTCCGGTTTCTCCCATTTTTTCCACATCTTTTTCTTGGTTTTACCCTAGGGTGCGCTGCCAAAAAAAGACGCATGAACATCCCACGCAATCCAAGATATCCAAGGGATCAGCATGGATCAGCCTTATGCAAGAGCTTGGCGATGTTGCTGCCAATATCCAGGCCGTATGCTCCAGTATCTTCGGAAGTGAGCCAGATTTCAGTGACACCTTCCTGACAAATAAAAAAGCACCTTTCCCCACAAACGATGGGGATTGGTCATGGTTGGTAAATGTCTCATTTAAACATCAGTTAATGAAAAAAGGCTTGGTAAATGTACTAATTCAACATTATTCAACTATTGGGGAGAGAATCTTCAGCAAATACCTGAATGCGATGCTCAAGAAAGAAACGGCAATTCTGAATTCTATGCTTCCCAGCCTTTAGATTTTGAGCTCATACCTCACCTGTAATTTCTACTTTGAACATCATGAGCGCAGGCAACCCAATGCCATAAACCTACCATTTGGGGATGGAATATATGAACCATTTATGGTGATGACTTGGGGATGGTTGATTTCTTGGATTTACCAAACATTACAGGATACCCTTCGTATATTAATTTACCCACTATAAATTAACCATGTGCCAAGCATTTAACCATCATTAACCAGTCATATTAACCACTATGGTGATTAACCCAACGAATCATGCTGGGCCAACTGCTGTGCCAACTGAGTCAACTCTTAGGGTCAAGTGAGTTAGCTGAAAACTCGTCGGACGTTAAGGAAGATCTTGGGCCAAGTCATTCCAGCTACCCTCTGCTTATGTCAAAATAGCTATGGAAAATGGCCATAGAAATAGTTGATTTACCCATTAAAAATGGTGATATTCCGTAGTTTTTTGTATGTTTTACCAGAGTGTATAGCCTGTGACATCCTGGGACCCTGTCCTCCACTGCTTGTAGGGCACGAGAAACGATAGCATCTTCAGAGTAACTGTTCAAGGAACCGCGCGCGTGCTTGGTTTTACAGTAGGAACAGTTGCCCAAACAACCGCCACTGATAGGGATGATCTCAATAAATTGGTTCTTCCGTACCTTTGGCAACTCCAAAGATGGCATCACACTCCGATGACTTAGAAGGCTTACCTTGGAGCTTGCAACAAAATGAAGCCATGATAAGCCATGGAGTTATTGAAGGGAACATGTTTTTCGGAAAACTGAATGATCATAAGTTGTTAGCCATCAAATATACGGATGTCCTGAAGATATTATTATAATTTTGGAGACTGATTGATGATATCAAACAATGGTTTGACTGGTGGTTTGAGTGGTTTGAGTTGATAGTTTGGAATCTCAAGAGTTCCCCCTGTATTTTCTGTGAAGTATGGAGGATCTTGAAGATTCCAAACTTCCAAACCACCTAACCATGGCTTTGGACGTAATGGAACCATCATAAAAACATGCCAACGTTGTTGAGATTCCCCATGTCTAGCGGATTGATCTGAAAATCAAAGAGATCAACATCTGGGTTTCTCCCAGTTTGCTGGTATAGTTACCCATATTCTCAGATGCTAACATGATGATATATGTATATCGATATATCTATATATATATATATATCTATATATATATATCTATATCTATATATATATATGTATATATATAATATATTGATATATCATGAACAAAAACCAATGGTATCCAATTTTTTCAAAAAAAACAACCAGCTGAAATCCTGCTGAAATCTTCCAGGTGGCATGGTGGCCTTGAAGAGCCTGCTCCACAACTTCCACTACTCGATCCAACTGCGAGACTCCCAGCATGCTGACACCGACCAGACTCTTCGCCAGGTTGGCATCTGCACTTGGAACACAGCCAGTCAAAATCACCGGTTTCCCGCGGTCGCGAGCTCCTTTCACCAGATTCCTGGTGTGTTTTTTGTTCCATTTTTGTTGGCAAAAAGAGAGATATCTTGCAAAAAATATATATCTATATATATATGACTTTATGCAAAATTCGCATTGGCAAAAGCTTCTTGGATGCCATTTGCAAAAAAATGTTGTAGCTGGTGCCAGTAGAGTAATTCACCATTCAAAAACACATGTGAACAACTACCCTCTGGTAAACTTACAGTTTGCTATTGAACATGGCCATTTATAGTGAATTTTCCCATGAAACATGGTGATGTTCCATAGTTTTTTGTATGTTTACCAGAGGGTACCCATACATGAACTTCTACTAGGAAAAACTGGACTTTTCGACCAACTCCTAGGATCTTGATCCTTTATATCGACAAGATCCTTCAACCATTGGTCGTATGGTTTTCTTACAAAAATACACTGGGGCAAACTCACATAGATGTGGAACGTCACAATTTTAATGGGCAATTCATCCAGACATGTGTCATTTTCATCCATTTTCCACATCCACATGAGTACGGTTACCATCCACAGTAGGTCCATAGATCACCAGAGCCAAGTTTCACAGCGGAATCTTGACTGGGACCTTTCACAGTGCAGGAATTCACCAGCACAGCATCTGCTTGTTGCCAGGTGTCGACAAAGCTGTAGCCATAACTTTGCAGCAAGCCCATCATGAATTCGCTGTCCGAATTGTTGTGGGCACCTGCAGGATGGACACCCCCCCAGTGATGTGAATGTTGGTTTATAAACCATGAAATAATCCCCATTAACTATAGTTATATCTACCATAACCCATAGAATTCAGCCACTTATAAACCAACTAAACGCTATCTTTGGGGGCCCCATCCTGTGCAATTTGCGTGAACACTTCTGGTGGATTGACCAACTGAGTTTTAATTTAAAGAAATGATGGACCCAAAGAAGAAAAATACAAAACATCTACTAATTATAGACTTTCAAACAAAAATCACTGGAACATCTCCAAACATATTTCAACATAATCATCCATGGCCAAGGCGCAGCCCTGGGTTTTCATGAAAATCCGCTGTTTCCCTGGCAGATGCACATCCCTTTCCGCCGCTGCCGCTGAGGCTTCCAGTTTCACCTTTCGACGGAAACGCACCTGACCACTGCCCCAAGGTTGCCGCTTGGCACCTGGCACTTCCAAATCCTCCAGGCTTGGAGGCTCCGGGGGAATTACCGAACATTTTAGGGGAGATCTATAAAATCTATGCGTTATGTGTAGAATTTATATGTATATAACTATAACATACTATAACTATGTAGAATGCACACATAATAGACTAACTATAAAATACTTTGGAGTTTCATTAAGGATAGTGACAAGTTGTATCCCTAATCCATGCGTTCGAAGGATTTCGAGGTACCCCGTGGGTTGCCAGGTCGCCACTTTTTTGGTGCACGAAGGGTTGGAAAAAAGTGGTTACCCCCCAAGCCACAAGAAAAATAAAGAAAATTAAGTTCAATCAAAACTAGTGAATAACATATGAACAAACATACAGTAAATAAAGGCAAACAAATCTGATGCAGATTCATGCACGTAAATCAAGAAATTTGTGTAGGTAGCTTATTGAGTTCGCTCCCAAAGTCAAGGCCTGTCACTGAACAAATCACTGAACTCTTCGAAAAATCAAACATGGCTGGCCAAGAAAATCCCTGTTTATATCTGCAGGATGGGGCCCCCCAGTGATGTGAATGTTGGTTTATAAACCATGAAATAATCCCCATTAACTAGTTCGTTATATCTACCATAACCCATTGTTAAGCCACTTATAAACCAACTTAGCTATCTTGGGGGCCTCACATTGTGGGCATAGCTGGGAGATTTTCACGCCACGTCTGATTTGCGGGAAAAAAATGCGTCATCATATGGTTGATGAAATCATCCATGATGCTCCATCAGTTGGGGAAATCATCCCATGTTCAATTATGACATTTACCCTCTGGTTATGACTAACACAGCCATGGTATAGATGGCCCATGTATAGATGATTTTCCCAGCTAGAAACCTCCATTTATGGGATTTTCCATGGCTATGTTAAATAACCAAAGGGTACCAACCCCTGACATAAATATGGTATCTCACCATTGTCCCAGACAAAATGTAGCACATGAGCAAATAGAATATGGCAAACATTCATGAAAATTGATGTTTTATCAACCTCATGAACAGTTATATCAACCATAAAGCAGAGCTAATCAAGTTATGTGCGCCAATTGAACGCTATCGTTTGGGGTCCTCACCTTGTAAAAACTATGGATATATCTACAAGGAGGCGACAACTTGGTTTATAAACACCATCAACTATGACAACTATGAATATGGTATAAATAATAAAAACTACGGTAGCGATGTTTCAAACTTAAAGCAACTGTTACAATATATTTTGATATTTTATACTATGTTAAGCATTGATAAGCAGTTTTTTATATAATAATACCGACGGATATACAAAAATATACCCTCCAGTAAATCAACATAAACCCTGGCAAATAAGGGTTGGAAGATAGTTTTCACTATAAATTGGTGATTTTCAGTGTTTGTGTTAATTTAATTTACCAGAGGGTAATTAATTGACCATGTCACCATTTTTATCTAAATTGTCAATAATAACAATGGATATACAATAATAATATACAATAATAATATACAATAATAATATACAATAATAACCAAGAGAAACATATATAGAAACACAACGTTGAAAATGATAAATAATTGAGTTTATAATAGTAATAATATAATATAATATCATATCATAAAATAAAATATAATATGATATATCAAAATATAATAAAATATAATATATAATAAATATATAAATATCATATATCATATATATATATATATATATATCATATAGCAACTTACTCTGATGGTTTTCACCATTTGTTCCACCCTTCTCCTCCATCTCCGGTGCATCTTCGGTCTCAGTCTGGCCATCGAGGTCGAGGAATGTCGATCTCGACTTCTGGCCGAACCAAAGAAGCTCCAGGTCCGGAAAAAATCATGTGAGGTCGTCCAAAGAACCATCAAACTCTAGGGATTTAATTGGTATTTACTGAGATTTGCGATTTAATGGGAGCTATTGAGATTTATATAATGGCATTTAATGGGGTTTACTGAGATTTAATGATCTAATTTCCTGATATCTTCATGGCATCTGGAAGATATTTCTTCAACAACTCATCAGAAAACTGCATGGACTGCACAACTTCTCAGTCCACTGAGACGCTGTGAGATGCTGTGAGGCTATTCGAATCTCCTGTCATCTGGTGGTGCAATGTGCCCATCTTGAAAAATGATGGACTTCGTCAATGGGAAGGATGACATCCAGGATGACATCCCATATATATATATATATACATATGATATATGATGGAAAAAAGCAAAAATTGAAACCACCCACCAGTCATTCATCTCCGAAAATCTCTCCATTTTCCGAACCAGGTCTTTTAAACATTGCTTGGATCCATCGAATCCGCATCAATTTCTTCCAATCTTCCCATTGATCGCCTTGATCCGCTGCAGGAGGTAGAAAATCCCCACACCAGCAGCCAAGAAGATAGCTTGGACACTGCGGTTACCGCGAGCTTGGAAACTCAAGGCCCAATCCATGGGGCAAATTTCTGCAAAGAACGGCAGCTTATTTTTGAGGGGAGCTATGGCTGCCAAATCTGAAAAAAACTGACAAGAATTCATGAGTCATTCTCCTTTCCATGGGACTAAAAACTCAGAAGTGCGATTTCATCGGAAAAATATCAAGGAAAAATGGCACCTGTTGATCGACAATCCTGCAATTTTATTCTTGGAAGAATGCCTTTGTAGAAGAAATGATCTTGCGAAGAACTTCTGAGCAGTTTAACTGCCTCTGCATGCAAACCATGACTTGGGGGAGCATCGTTTCACACAACATCTGTCTACCTTAACGAGCCAAGGTGAGCGCAAGTCGCAGTGACCAATGCATGATATGATAAACTTGGGAATCAAAATTGTGAATTGAATTGAATAAACAGAAAGCCGCATTGAGCAGAGACTTTCACTCCGCAACGTGTGACCCAACATGTTGCATCCCTCCGAAATTCTGCTCCAACTAGGGTTAAGGTTAAGCTTCTCACTTGAGAAACGGTAGATCAGATCGCACCTCGCTCTCTCATATGGGCGCGTGAAAATTCACATGCTCTCCAGCCCTCCGCGTAAATCCATTTTCCCCCATTCAAACTAGTCACCAAAATAAGACTGGTGAGGATGAATATCAGCTCAATAATCGGAGTGGTGTTAGTTCTAGTTCTAGTTCGGTTTGGTCGTTTCTTTCATTTTTTTCCAGGTGTTTCATGATTTTCATGGCTCCTCGGACATGACCTTGAAGCGGCGACCCAAGAACAGGTGCCGATGCATCCAGAACAACAATCCAAGGACCGTCAGAAGTAGCCTGGACGGCCATGGTATGGGATGACCTATGATGACCTTGAAAATGGTGAAGATACCATAATGGATAGGTTCCACAAACTACAACAATGATGGGATTTGATGGGATATAGGTAGTTTTTAACCCATTAATGGATGGTTATCGTAAAAATACTGGTTGGTGGTTGACCTACCCCTCTGAAAAATATGACTTCGTCAGTTGGGATGATGAAATTCCCAACTGCATGGAAAAATAAAATTCATGTTCCAAAACACCAACCAGATAAAAATGCTGGGATTTTTGAAGGGTATGTTGGCAGCCATGGTTGCCATCGCCTTGTTCGGCTACGCCGGGTATACGCTCAATCTTCTTTTGGATGCTTTTCGGAATGGGTTCCATAATGGTTCAGTGATTTTTGTGCATGAAACCAGGATTTGTACCAATAAAATATGGATAGTAAAATATCGTGCTCGGCTTTTCTGGAAAATGTCCTCTGAACGAAGCTGAGATGTTTGGCAGCTACTAATACAGTCAAAGTTCAAAAGACACTGCTGTGAAGTACATGTCGGTAGTTTCTTCGTTGCCACATGATCAAAACCATACGTTCCGGTAATCAAACATGGCTAGAAAATCCTCCGTTTATAGATGATTTTCCCAGCTACAAACCTCCAGTCATAGGGCATTTCTCAGCTGGCCACGTTTGATTACTGGAAGAAGTAAATGACAACGCTGGAAATCAGCAACTTTTCGCAAACTGTGCAGCTAAGCCGCAGCAAAATGAAGACCCAAAGAACCCAAACGGTCTCGCTGATTCTCTCAACGGCGTAAACGATTGGCATTCTCATTCCTGGGTTGGGCGGATGCTGGGCCTGTGCAAAGTTGCACAACAACCGTATGAAGTGGGGACAAGTTGTGAAAAAAAAATGCAGCCTTTGACATATCAGGATGTGGTTGCAATTTTGGCCACATGATACATTCAAAGAAAATCCCTACCATAACATTATAAGATTGGGTTTAAAGTTTGCGCAATTAAATTAGATGCTAATAATCTAGAATCTAAGACGTGACATAACTAACATGATGCTACGATAATCCAGTACATAACTAACATGGTCTGCAGGATACTTTTTGGTAGCTTGATGGCTTGGGAATGCCTGAAGCCAAGCCACTTCTCACGAGAATTTTGGGTGCAGCATCTTCTGCCATGTAGCAGTTATGTCCTTAGATCTGCACATGGAAACAATGAGGAAAAACATCCTGCAACTGAGTTCTATACTTGAAAAAACTTCAAACAGAACATGTTTGAACATTTTTACACTAGTGACTAAATGCCACTATGTTCAATCACATGCCTATCAACTCTCTGTAGTTTTGCCATTTTTTTGCCCCACACCTTGACCCCTGAAGGCAGGGAGCGTAAGAAGGCGCGGTTCCCAGAGAGGACATCGTACCATTGCTCATGTTCACTTGGAGCTGGGCAATAAAGGTATGGAGCGTCCTCAGTGCGAATCATCATTCATCTACCTCTGGGACAGCGTTGTTTTTTTTCGGGAGAATCATCTGATAGCAATTCTAATTTAAGTACTAAGTGCCATGATTTCTACCGATGTGGTTTTGCATGTTCCCCAAATGGTACTTGTTTTGGGTAAATTGGGCATGGTTATTTACCACATTAGTTAGATTCTGATCTAAGCATCGCGTTTGGGTACTTAGATGATTATCACTGTAATGTGGACAAATCAACAACAAAACAGTCTGCGGTGTTTGCCAAGAAATCTACTTCAACTATCTTCAACTCATAGTATGATATAATTTGCCGTCGCGCACTAAGATACGGTGGATAGAAGAAATCCTGCACAACCAAAAGGATGGCCACCGGAAAATGTCCCTCTCCGGCAAACAGTGGCAGGCCCCAAAGGTTTTTTACATGGGAACTATAGAAATGGGAGATGGTGTGGTGTCTTTGGGTTTTTGAAAGCACCATCTTGAATCAAACAGTAAATTTGGATGAATCATGATGAATCATGGTTTGTGATGGTTTATGGCATGTTTCACCATTTTTTAAAAAATATGGGAGATATATACGATATACATCGATATACCCGCTAAAGCCGTGCCAAGGAACCCCAGTCCAGTTCTGGTTGTTGTTCACGAAGACCCAAATTTCGTCTGCAAAGGAACGCGTTGCGGAAAAACATACCCCCCAAAACAGGTTGATACTTTTTTGTACACACACACAGGCATATATACATATATATATATATATGTATATACATATATATATATATATATGTATATACATTTATACACATACTTACATATGTGCATCTATCTATCTATGTATCTATCTATCTATCTATCCATCTATCTGTCTGTCTGTCTGTCTATCTATCTATCTCTATATCTATCTATCTCTATATCTATCTATCTATCTATCTATCTTTCTATCTTTCTATCTATATGGATATCCATCTAGCTGTCTGTCTATCTAGCTACCTCTCAATATCTCTCAATGCAAGATCTAGTGATAAGCCAGTTTCCGGGATATGGTTTTAATATGCTCATTTTTAACCATAATATCATGGCAAAAGTAGGACAATGAGCTATGGTGCATGGCATTTTACGACGTTCCAAGGCTTCAGAAAAACGGTAGAATTCGTAACCATATATGATGGGTTTTGATGGGATTTGATGGTAGTTTAAATAACCTATTAATGGACGGTTATGGTAATAATATTGGTTGCTGGTTGACCTACCCCTCTGAAAAATGATGGAATGAAAGTCAGTTGGGATGATGACATTCCCAACATTTCCCAACTGTTTCTGGAAAGTAATAAAATTCCATGGTTCCAAACCACCAACCAGGTAAAAATAGCAATGTGGATAAAACAATCAACCATCTCCCAGCGATTACCATTTTTATAGGTGGTATGTAGAAACCGTTCCCAGTCATCGGTGGTTTATGACATTGTTTTTCCCACATTACAATCAACGAATTTCTGGAACGAACCCAACTATAGTAACTATGAAAAGGTGAAAAATGATCAATTTTAGTGAGATGTTTTCCCCATGAATCAACATACCCTCTGGTAAACTAACATAGCTATTGAAAATTGCCATTTACCGTAGGGGAGTCGCATCACTTCGCAGCACTTCGGGACCAAACCCATCCTAAAAACCCCGTGAGGACCGCCTCCCGCGGGGAAGATTCTCTTGAAGATGGAATGCGTAGCTGCAGGCGAAACGGCACAGCAGGCATTAAAAACTCCAAACAGTGCAGTTTTTTCATGGTTGCATGGCTTCATCCAAACAAAAGGGCTAGAAATGTAAGGTGAATGAGAAAATGATGAATAGCTAGATTAAGCACTGGACTTTAGACATGAGTTTTTGAGAAATGCAGATCAACATGACTCAGTGCAAAAGTGGCCCCGCAACAAAACAACACCTGGCAGAGGTTAAGACCATCCAAAAACAAGAAAAACAAATCACTGATTCCAGACTAAACAACTTATCCTGGTAAACTAGGACTTTGCTATGGACAATCTTTTTAATAGGTAAATCAACTAGAATTGGGCCATTTTCCACGGCAAACTGTGAGTGTTTACCAAAGGTCAGCTCGTTGCCCTGGTGGCAATTCATGGTTCATAGCCATATTGTCAGCATATTCATGGCCAAACTGCCCAATTTCTCTCATTATAAATAGCCCCATTCAGAGTTTCCCATTCTCAACGTTTTTTCACGAAGAATGGCCACATTTCATGGTGAATTATGGTGAATCAGGATGAATCCGAAACAAAAAACCGCCTGTGGATGCCACTCCTTTGAATTTGATGCCGCTCGTTGCAAGGCCCAACTCTTTTCGTTTCTCGTTCCTCAGCTGTTCGTTCCAACCCTGGAGATGAGACATCCAAAGAATCCGTCAGACGTGCAATTTATCCACCACTAATAGACCTTCCAACGACTGTTTTGTAGTTGATCATTTTCATAGAATCTTCAAGTTCAGTAAATTAATTATCATTTTCAACTTGAAGATTCTATGAACATGATCCAAAATAGTTGAAAAATGAGATGGACAATGATTCTGGGTAAATTATACTATTTCACTAACCTGAATTAAGGCCATTTGGTGATTATGTTCCTTACTAACCATGATTCCAGTGAGGTCGCGGTGAGGTCGTTATAATTTACCCAGATGATTCAAATCTCGATCCTCCATGGCTGGCGAATAGGTAACTCCTTTGAACCTCGGCGTTCCGTTCAATGCCGCTATTTCTCGAGGATTTTGGTGAAAATCCGCAGCTTTTCCCATGACAAAAATGATCCAACACCAGGGGTCAAACCGTCAAACCAATAATGCCTGGTAAACATACAAAAAACTATTGAAAATTGCCCTATAATCGAAATAGTTGATTTACCGAACTTAAAAATGGTGGATCTTTCTATATAGTTTTTTGTATGTTTACCACAGGGTAACATTTTTCTGCCAACAAAAAACGCAAGATGATTCCCCCCAGATCTGCCGAGAGGCAGCAACTTGATGTACTGATATTGCCAGGTTGAAGTATTATACCTGGAGCGGCATCTCCTAGAAGGGAGATCTTGTGGGAATAGAATTTCGATTCCTTGTTTTTGCACCCTCTGGTAAAGTAACATTTTGCAAACTGGAAAATCACCGTCTTTAATGGGTCAATCCACTATACATGGCAATTTTCAATAGCTTTTTGTATGTTTACCAAAGGGTATTCCTCACATTATTGATGAGCCAAGGGTCTATGATTCAATACTCAGGGATGCTCACGGTGAATTTTATAATTATGCATCTGCCTTGCTACTGAGCATGTCACGGTTCATCAACATCTCTCTGGTCACATGACCAACCAGACTTGATCATCCAGACCTAGACCTGTAAAAACTTGACTCCAGGCTGCCGTAAAACGAAATTTGGGAGATCGGTTCTGAAAAGTGACAAGGTTTGAAATGATCCACAGCTGAGTTTGACCATCCCCAATTGTCCCCAATATACTGGGGGAATGGGTAAGATGTTATAACCTGGTACCCTCCAAAACAATTCAGAAAAACCAACAGTTGGGTGGAAAATTGCCATAAAAAGGGCTGGAATGGGCTCAAAAAACTTGGCCTGGTCTGCCACAGCGATTCGCGTACATAGGCTTGACCTGCGCTGGAATGATGATGATTTCAGAGCTGAATTCGTCTCAAAAAAAATCGGCCCTGAGAATCCATTGAATTTATCAGAAGTTGATTTCAATGGATGGGTTTCAGGGAAATTTTACAGGAAAACCCCATATTTCATGAGAAAATCTATGGTTTCCTGTAGATTTTCCCTTAAACCAATCCATTGATGATTGGGGCAACATGATCTGGTTGGTGGTGCAATAACCATCTTGAAAAATGATGGACTTAAAGTCAGTTGGGATGATGACATTCCCAACTGAATGGACAGCCATAAAATTCCATGGTTCCAAACCACCAACCAGGATTCGTGTCGTGTTTCTGGTGATTTTCTGGTGATATCTGGTGATGGTGATAGGATCTCATAGGCCAAACTCCTGAAACAAAATCAGCTTGCCAACCGCCTCCAGCTGGAGCAAAAACAGGTGTGGAATCAAGCAATTTTTCCGGATGCACCAAAGGAGGTGTAGGACCTGTAGGAAATTTTCGACTTGAACTTCCGTGACGGATCTGGCATTTTCTCCCTAGGCGCCTTTATCTGCCTGCATCTCCTTTTGTAACGCGGCTTTCCTTAGATCAAAAAGTAGCTCCTGTTCCGATTTCCAAGGGCACAAGCACAGTTGGTTCGTGGTTGCTGCCATGGTAAAATGTGTGATTCTCATGATCTTATGCTTCTCATGACAAGTCACAGCTGCTAGTTTTTTTTTAGTTGGCAAAACAAGCCGAATCTTGCAACAGCGATGGTTTACCTCATTACCTTCCTCTCATTATTTACAAGCTTTCATAGTCACCCATAGTCGCCAACTATAATATTTCTCCACAGTATTTCAGGTTCTCAAGTTCTGGTAACAAGAAAAAAACATCAACTACTTTCACTGCCATGTGCTGATTCTCGCAAAATGCGACCCGCGATGACTGGAGTAGCTCCACAACCGATCCTCAACCTTATGATGGGGATGATTTCCCTATCAACCACCTTCCACAAATGAAACACCACCACGGAAAATCCATGAACATCGGCTAGATCACCCCCCCTTGACTTTGGACATCGGCTAGATTCCTCTAGGCTAACTATTCATTTTAGAGCTAAGGTGGTTGATTTCCACCAATCTGAGCATTACCCAACCTGGTTATGACTAACAGTTTGCCATGGAAAATATGGCCCTAATCGAAATAGATGATTTTCCCAGCTAGAAACCTCCATTTATTTCGGGGATTTTCCAGTTAGCTATGTTAGTCATAACCAGAGGGTATACAATGTGAGGCCCCCGTTCGATAGCTAAGTTGGTGCAAATAACTCCAATACCTATGGTTTATGGTACTTATAACTATAGTTACTGGGGCTTATAAACCAACTCATATTCATAAGAATTCATTACACGTTTTTCCCAACTCATCCCCGCCATAACATCATGGTTAAGCTTATGGTTTATTTATTGAAGCTTTTCGTTTTTTTTTGAATCCTCCGATTGGAAACTGGTTTTCACATCGATTCCAACTTAAATTCCTGGTTGTTGGTTTGAAAACCAGTTTAAATGCCATGGGTTCTAACTTTGAATTAATGGATGGTTATGGTAATAATACTGGTTGGTGGTTGACCTACCCCCTTGAAAAATGGATGATTATTCCCAATATATGGAAAAATAAAATTCATGTTCCAAACCACCAACCAGATTCCACGGCAAACAACGTTTCAACCATTTTTGTTAGGGCTATGATGCCCCCTATCCCAGCCAGGGCTCTCTAAAACATTGGCCTGATGTCCATCAAGGCCCTGCTCCGTGCCATAGTAGATGATGGGAACCCCACGAGCAAACATCAACGCAGCCTGGCGGATTCTCTGTAGATTCCCTATCCCATGACGGATCCATGGTGCTGGTATATATGCTAACATTTGGGGTATATTGATGGTTAATGTGACCATATATAGCATACATGGATCCTATGGGCTATAGATTCCCTATAGGTTCCCCAAGTTTGGCGGATTTTCTGGGCAAAAATCACGAGAAATCAGCTTAAAGCCAGGCAGCCATGGCGTTTTTGATACGGTAGGAATCTTGATCGCCTCAGTCTTCGATGTTGCGGAGGAGTGGTTTGGTTTGCTTATCTGACCACAGGATCTGGGATGGGTTTCAGGGAAGATCGATGAACATCTGATCAATGGATTGGTTTAAGGGAAAACCTACAAGAAACCATGGTTTTTACCATCAAATATAAGTCTTTCCTGTAAATTTTCCCATCATCCAATTCTATGATCTGAACATTCTGAACAAACAAGTTGAATTCCAATTGGGTCTGGAAACCATGGACTGGAAGCCATTCAGTCATATTACCCTCTGGTTATGACTAACAATAGCTATATCCATTATAAATGGAGGTTCATAGCTGGGAAAATCATCTATTTCTATGGGCCATCTATACCATGGCGAACTGTTAGTCATAACCAGGTTGGGTATATGATATTATATGTCGTTTTGATTCAAGAATCTGCAGATTTGATCAGGGAAACCAAGGTGTTTAACATCCGATTGATTGGGGGTTCCAGTGGTTCCAGTTTCCATTTTCCCATAGATGGTCTGATTCTGGGGCTGCCACAGGATTGATGATATGCATGATAGATGGATGGGTAGCTTGAAGATGTTGAGGATGATGTTTCATCAATGTACTTCTTTTCGTTAAGATGTTTGTTGCGATTCCAATTGCGGGAAAGCATGTATGTTATCATGTGGTTGGGAAACTCCTAGTAGCTCCGCATGTGCTCCCCATTCAAAAAGGAATAAAGACACCATAATCATAGCTTCTTACCACCTGACCCCTGGATAGTATAATGTTTTCTGGTAAACTAACAGTTTGCTATAGAAGATCACCATCTTTAAGTTCGGTAAATCAACGAACTCTCCATGTGCCATGGCTTCGTGAAAAAATCCATCGAGTCCTCTCCGATTTGAGCAGTTCATACTTCTCGAAGGGTTCAGGGCTTCAGCGGCTAGGGAGTTCATGGGTCGAAAAATCCCCCTGGAACAAAAAGGGTAGTGACAGGTAGTATAAGGAGTAGTATAGGTAGTATAGTCCCTCAAAAATCATCGACCAACAAATTTGGGTGTCTTGCAGCTGCTCATTTGGTTTTCTTGTTTTTTCAAGAAAAATTCTTCCAAGAAATTCCGACCTTGGATCAGCGTGGAAGCTGAAGCTGATTGAATGGCTAGGCCGCGGGCAGTAGTAGGCAATTCTCGCAAACCTGGTGTCTGGTGCTGTTGCAGCTTGGGCTGGACAGCAAAACACATCGATTTGCCAATGGATTCATATGGCTTATAGATTCCCAACGGTAAATGACGGCCAATAATGGTTAAATATGGTTACATAGTGGTTAGCACAATGGTTAACACAATGGTTTTCATGTAATATGTTAACAATGCTTAAATATATACTTCATGGTTAAAAATAATGGATATTGATGGTTAAATGTTTGGCACATTGTTTATTTTGATATATATATATATATATGGGCAAATTATAGTAATTCACTTACCTGAAATAAGGCCATTTTGGGATGATTCCTCTCATGAACCATGATTCCAGGGCTCGGTCGCAGTGAGGTCGTTGTAATTTACCCAGATGTATATATATATAATAAATAATTATATATATAATTATATATATATCCTGTAATGCTTGGTAAACTGTAATGTTTGGTAAACCCAAGTCATCTGCATTTTGCTGGCGTTTCCCCAGTGGCTTCACCCCACCGCGGCATTGTTCCCAGTAACTCGTCGTGATTGTCAACAAAGTTGCCCAATAAGTCCAGGTTTGAATATAACCTGGGTTGAGTCAGGTGTAGGACGTGGCCAGGTCACAAAAACCTGGAAATATGATGGACACATGATGGGAAAATATGTGTAAAATAGCAGTTGGATTTCTGATATCTTTTTTTGTTTATCATCTTGTTGGGATTTTTCTCTGGATGTGAGCAGAGACAACCATGCTGTTTTCGAGTGTTTTCTCATTTCTTACATCTTTCCTGGGGACACCAGAAATAAAGGCCTTAGTTTCAGGATTCTGTTCATAACCCCGATTTCTACTTAGGGTTCGCTCCGCCTACAGCCCCGCTGTTTGAGGGGTCAGAGGCTTTCCGGATTGACATTGAACTTAAAACCGAATGTCGCCAACATATCACCAACATACCACCTACATATCATCAACATATGGAGGTTTCCTATGGGGGTACCCCCAATCATCCAAAATTAGATCCTTTTAGTGTTGAAACCTATGGTGATTTGGGGATCCCCAGTTTAGGAAACCTCCATATCACCAAACTCACGAGATGATTTGTTTCACCGTTTCACCTTCCCAATTTTTCAGCATAGCAGCCCCGAATCTTGTTGAAAATCGATGACCGCTGACATGTTGCGCAAGTCCGGCAATTGAGGTGTGAAGGCTCCTGTGGTTTCAGGACCTAGCTGTGGGTGCAGTTGGGCTGAAGAACAATTGTGAAATGGTTCCCATGGTGATGGTAAACCCCCATGAGCTGGGATAATCCCTGAAAAAAAACAAGAGCTATATATAATATAATATTTATATATAATATATATATATATAATTTATTTATATATATACACACTTAGAACATCTTATAATTAGAAGTGCGCATGACTACCCTGATTACCCTCCAGTGATCATGGCATAGCGAGTCGCCTCCATTTCCAAGGGTTTTCCTAGCGACTCGCTATGCTTGATGACACTGGAGTAGTTTTGTTCAAAGGTGAACATCACAATTTCTGCCAATCCCTGCCAGCAAAAACCAAAGCATCAACAAAGCCTCGCAGCGTGCAAGTTGAATTTCCATCTTCCATCATTTTTTCATATCACAGGTGGTTTCTCAGCGTGACTGCCACGTTTCTCCTTGCAAGTGATAGTTGCCCAATTCACCTGACGGCAGCTCAATCCGTTCTGAACATCACAAAACCAAGCACCTCATGGGTCACCTCTTTTAATCAAACATGGCAATGGAAAAGGACCTCATCCAGAGATGGTCTTAACATAAAATCCTAGAAAGTTATAGGAACATTTCCCAGCTAGCCATGTTTGAGTACAGGATTTCATCCCCAGCTAGATCATCCTGTAGAGCAGTGGCTCAGATTGTCCACTTCAGTGCCATCACATTGGGCCACCGAGCATGTCGATTTTCCATGGCAACAATGGCCCCGTGGGGATTAGATTCTTGACCAAACAAAAAGGACGTGGATCTTCCACGCACAATTTGCTTGGTGGTTGACCTTGAAAATGGTTATACCATAATGGATAGGTTCCACAAACTGCAACAATGATGGGATTTGATGGGATTTGATGGTAGTTAAAATAACCCATTAATGGATGATTATGGTAATAATACTGGTTGGTGGTAGACCTACCCCTCTGAAAAATGATGGACTTCGTCACTTGGGATGATGACATTCCCAACTGAATGGAAAGTCATAAAATTCCATGGTTCCAAACCACCAATCAGATTTATCTCGATTTCTTCCAAGTTGTGAAGTTAGACATCCCATTCTCAGGCCACATTCACATGGGCATATCCGGTGACATCGCTGGCCTCCCAAGTGGTACTGGCAGAAGCTCCCATGAATCCTGTCAGCATCAGAGATGCACCATGGATGATGCAGTTGATCAATGGCCATGACTCAGGATCCGAAACTAATTGGAGGTACCTACCATACATAAGGCCTATTTTTGAGGACTAAATTTCAGGGAATATCCCCAGAATTCATATGGCCTGAAATATGGTACGAACGTACCTTCATCCCAGCAACATCCAACATCCAACGGCTCCAAGGTGAACCTACCCTTCAATGGCAAAGGACACTCCCGGCAATCCCTTAATTAGTTCCATGATTTTGCCATAAAAGTCCATCTGTCCGGGATTTTCCAGACATGTTTGATTTACCTCTGGGGACGGAACTGAAAATCATGGCTAAAAGTGGCAAAAATCAAACTTTCAGGATCAAGAAGTTGATTTTTTATGTCTCGGGTCCGTGTTTTTTCCCATTTCAGGGCGTTATCGGATTGGCATCAAGAGAATTTTCACAGGAAACCTTTGTGCCTAGTGGAAAGGGAAGGGTTTCCACAGGATTTGCCTCTAAATCATCACACTTTTTCCTGAAAAATGGTCCCGAATGACTTGAATCCACCAGTCCTTGAATCAAACATGCCAAACTTAGCGGGCCATCCATAGCAAACTGATTTAAGAAAAACAAATGGTAGAATTGGTGATAGTTGCGCAACTATATATGCTTTCACTGATTTCATGGCGTTTTTGGGTATCAAACAATTAAATGGGATCTTAACTAGGTTGGTTATCCTCTGGTAATTTAACATAGCTATTGAAAATGGTGATTTAGTTCGTGGATTTACCGATTGAAAATGGTGGATCTTTCCATAGTTTTTTGTATGTTTACCAGAGGGTAACTATGTTGGTTAAATATCTCATTAATTCTCCCCTTACTTTCCCATTGGTTCCCATTGTGGCGTATAGATATCCCCAGAGCTGAGAGTTGGTTAGATCCCTGGTTGGTAAATATCTCAATGCCACCGTTCTGGTGGGTAAATATATCATTTATGTTTAATGTTTGTGGGTAAATGTCAAACATATTCCCATATTCTGGTGGGCAAATATGTCATTTCATCGAAGTTTTACTCCCCTTTCATATCATCTGTCTGGGTAAATTATAATATGTCACTAACCTGAATCTTGCGGCCATTTGGGGGTGATTTCCCTATAGAAACCATGATTCCAGGGCTCGGTCGCAGGGCTCGGTCGTTATAATTTAAATTTACCCAAATTAGTGTCTGAACTACCCTCTGGTAAACTAACATAACTATGGAAAATCACCACTTTTAATGGGAAAACTCACTATAAATGGCAATGTTCAATAGCAAACTGTTAGTTTACCAGAGGGTATGTTGTTTGTTTACATGCTATCAACTATCCCATGAAGTTAGTATCCTCAATTTTGCCGGTCACATCCCTCTGAAAATTGCTGAAGGAACCTGAAAAAAGATTCCCCAAGCACTGTCCAATTCGGAAAATAACACATCATAGACTCCTCGAATCCAATCTGACAAGGACTTTTCATAAATGGGCCATCCCCAAAATGCTTGGTTTATGGAAAATCCTATTCCAAATGAATGATTTAGGGGTAACTCCTATTCAAAATCAATGATTTAGAGGTAACTCCTATTCAAAATCAATGATTTAGAGGTAATTCTAAATCAATGGAAACCCCAGAAAAACATCCCCAACACATCCAGGCAACCCGCAGATTTTCCACCCCAGGCACTGATAAAAGGCAGGAAAGTTCAACAGCCCGGTGAGGCCGTCATGCTGAAATCCCGCGTGGTAGCCTTCGGAGGATTTTTTGTTGGGCAGAAATCCATGGCTTTTATCATGAATTGGTAGAAATCCATGGTTTTTACCATGAAAATTGGTAGAAATCCATGGTTTTTACCATGAAAATTGGCAGAAATCTATGGTTTTTACCATGAAAATTGGATTCTGGTAGTGAACAACAATGCTTTTTACGCATTTTCGGCACCAAAAGCTGGATTTATCCTTCAGACTCTCCCGGAAAAACCACCTTGAACCACTGATGGATGGAGCGGTGGCAGTGTCAAGTTTTGGACAGGATGGGATCCCAAGTTATCAATGTTTAGAGCAGAGAAAGAGATCCTTAGTGTATACGAATCCTCTGAATTTTAGGGGTTCACCTAGAAATCCCATAGAAATCCATAGTTTACCATTTTCCGATAATAAACCCAATTTCAAGGGTCCTGGAGTCCTGTATGGTACTCATTTGAACACCAGGTATGGTTTATAGTAACCCCAACAAACATATAGAACAGTGCTTCGAGGACGGTGATGATATTTACCTGACATTCAAGGCAAAATCAACACAACTATGGAAAATCACCAGGTAAATCACCAAAATATCTGTTTCAAACTTGGAACCACTCGATTTCAACTGAACCCTGCGAAACTGTTGGCATCTCCCGTCGTTGAGAAACTGATGTTGTTCACAGTGGTCTCCCCCAGAATATCCACGCCGGCCGCATCTTGCAAGTCTTTCCTTGGGCAATGTTGGAAGGTACCGGGCTCCAGGTCGTACTGCAGTAGTGCATCCACAAGGATATGGCCCATGTTGGGTACAAAAACAACACATGAAACCGTATGGAAACCATCCAGTTTTCACAACACGTGCTTCTTTCTTAGTTGTTTGTTGGAAAAAAAGAACAAATGAAACATGCTAGAAGAGCAACCTCCAGTCAAGCAACAAAAAAGGGACAGTGAATCCATTTAAGAAATTCGAAGAATCCTAATATGAAAGTAACTTCACAAAATTGCATCTGAAATCGGAGGATTGGAAGAGAATCACTATCCATTTGCCTGGATTCACTGGAAGATACTTGTGTGACTCACTGTCCATTTGACTGGACTGTCCAATAAATTAAGCTTCCAGTGAATCCAGTATCTATTGATCCATTTATGGAACCAGATTCCCAGAGGGTATATACCATGAATACCCCATTGAATCACTATAAAATCCCAGTAGATCATGAAATAAATCCCATTAAATGATGGTTAATAGATATTTAGCCATGACTTTACCCTGCCATAGATATTGATTATTAACCATCAAACAAACCCAATTTATGGAACCATTTCCAGCTGGAACCAGTGTATCCTCCAAGTCCCAGTGTCAAAAAATCCTTGGGCATGTAGATGGCCGTGTCAAGCCTTTCACAGGTGGATCCCCAATAGCTGGAGGTTTTTTTTTCATGGAATTTGGGCCACTCCAAAAATGATGATTTGGTGGGTCTTTACCCTCTGGTAAACTGACCCAACTATGGGAAAATCCCCCATGTTTAATGGGTAAATCAACGACATTCAATTATTTGGATGGTTTGGTGGGATTTTCCTCATTTTCAGAAACCTTCACATGGTCTTTTTAGGACAAATAGAGGGGCCGGTTTGCTTTCTTTTATCACTACAATCTACCCGTTGGTTTGTTTTCATTGCGAGAAATCTTCTGTTAATCAACCCACCACTAAAAAATTGGAAGACCTATTGTCCCAAATATCTAAACCTTCCAGCTTTTGGAACCCATCCATCACCTCTTCCCCAAGAAGATACATCAACCAAAGCGCACAGGACATCTATATATGGGGGTTGCCATAAATGGAGGGACCTCCAAAATGGATGGTTTATAATGAAAAATCCTATGAAAATGGATGATTTGGGGGTAACCCCATTACTGGAAACCTCCATATTTCAACGGATTGGGGAAAAGGGAACATCTTCACGGAAACCGCCAGGCCGCCAGATTCCATGGGAAAAGTCCATGGGTTTTTGCGGAAAAGAGGTTCCCTTTGAACCAATCCCACATCACTCGCAAAAGTATCTGGTGGAAATTGCAGTGATTCTACCATCTGGTTATTTAACAGTTTGCCATGGAAAATCACCATGCTATTAATAGGTAAACCATCTATTTCTATGGGCCATCTATACCATGGCTATGTTAAATAACCAGAGGGTATATCCAATAGTTATGGTATTTGCCAATGTCCACTGGAATCACTGCAAAAAAATATTTGAGATTTGCATCTAATGTTTTTTAATCATCACTGCAGTGGTGTCCTAAGCGATTATTGGGTGATGTTCCCTTAGGACATTTTCCACCTCCTGCTATTTGTTGCTGGATTGATGACCTATCCTGCAATCCCATTCCAAAGTTGGTCCGCAAAACTTCTTCACGAGGAGCGGACCATCAAGTTATATCACCCATCAACATCCATAAACTCTATAAACCATGTGGCATTCAAAAATCCAGTGATATAGTGATATTGTATGTGTATCATACTTATATGGCTTATATGACTTCTATAGCTCCCATAAATCAATATACCCAACCTGGTTATGACTAACATAGCCACGGAAAATGGTCCATTTATAGAATTTTTCCCAGCTAGAAACCTCAATTTATTAGGGATTTTCCATGGCTATGTTAAATACCCTCTGGTAAACTAACATAACTATGGAAAATCACCATTTTCAATGGAAAAATCCACTATAATTGCCATTTTCAATAGCTACGTTAAATTACCAGAGGGTAACCAGAGGGTAAATCATCCATGGCTTCGGAATGTTTTAAAAGATCGATGGCCTGAAGGCGTCTACATCGAATTCCGCCACCAGGTACTGCACGTACTCAAGGAGTTTCTGGCGAACAAAGGGATGGTCCTGCGGCCGTGCCATGCCGTGCCCTGCTAACGCACACATTCAAAAAGGTCCCAGGTATGTGGAAATCCCCTACATCCACCATGGTTTCTGGCGTTTTTTTTTTTAAGGGGATGGGGTTTTCCATATCAATTTTGCTGTGCTGTGCTCAACTCGGCCATCGAAAAACCAGAGAAACTGCGATTTGTTGTTCGTCCTGATTCAGGTCGGCCAACTGGCCAAACCAACCCTCCACTTGGAGTTTCTCGTTTGCACCCGGACACGCCTCAGAAGAGCTATGGAACGCTTGAAGCAAATGTTTTTTTGTTCCCTGGTTTTGGTGATATCTTGAGCTGGAAAGTCGTGACTTTCCATGTTTGAAGCAGCTGTGGCCATTTTTTTCGACCACCTAAATCTTGGCCAAACTTTTGGACAAAACCATCCAACTTTGGGATCAGTCAAACGTTATGTTTTTAAACAAATAATCATCCAAAGCACCCAAGATTTTTATTAAAACTCAGCTTATCTCAGTCCCAAAATCATCGAAAAATCATCCACACTCCGCCACCCGCCCTGGGAGCTATGCAAAGCTCCGCTCTTTCGGCAAGGTACCGGGCCAAAGTTGCCAGGAAAACAGTTGCACTCGGTTAAATTGGGATGCGTTGGCCCACCTGATTCCACGTTGCACACGTTGGGATGTCCCCTTCGGGTGTGGGGTGAAACATGACCCTCTTATGTAAGAGTTTGCTATGGAACATTGGGCGAAAAAATGGATGATTTTGGTGATTTACCTCAACATGGTCATTTTCCATAGCTACGTTAAATAAACAAATGGTAATCCATCTTGATCCTTCCCAAACTTATAACTTGAGGCAAGTTGTTGATTTGGAGAGAGTATCCAAAGTTAAGGCCTTGATAGGTCTGATAGGCATTGGAAAGGCATGGATTTCGAGACATGTTGATAGATGCTGGCCTTTTGTAGGGGTTAACTGCAAACCATTTTGCAGGACCGAGTTTGACGATGAAACCACATCCGGGATCATCCGGGAACACCAGAAATGAGTCATCGCAAGCATCGCAACATGCACCTGAAGTCTATGTTGGCAAATACTTCGCGGCCTATCATTGATGATCACCTGATATTTTTTTCAACTCTGGATTCATGAAGATTGGTTGACTGATTGGTAGGGCGTCAAAAAGTCACTTCATCCCCAAATCAGAGGTCAAAATGCAAACGTTCTGAGGTCACTTGAATGCCCAGTGAAAACTGTGGCTGCCTGGCACTGCCTGGCCAAAACCATGTGCCAAATCTGTCACTGCGACAATGTTTCTACACACCAAAATGGAATGTTTAGTAAGTACAACATAGCACCACAACCAACGAACATTGGAAACTATTCACTTACCACCATAGATGTAACACCTCACAAAGTTGATAGTATATTAGTATATATCACATTAAAAATGATGCACCTGAAGGTTTCCTTATAAGTATAACTATGAATGACCCCTAATCATCCTTGGAAAAGTTCATGGGGAAACATATCTGGATAATCTCTATTGATTCACTCACCTGAAATATAGACATTTGGGTCATCATTCTCCTTGCTAAGCCCTGAGGTCTTGATGCTTTATCAGAAATTTGCATTACATCCCATCACAAGCGCCCACCAGTTTTGATGGCCACAAAACCAATTTTTGGTTGGTTAAATCATTTAAATCGCGCATTTTTGTTGGCCTAAGGGCCTAGGGGCCTAGTTACTTATTAATAACTTACATTACCCTGTCCCCCAGAAATCAATGACTTTGTGTTTTGGGGTGCCCCAATTTCTGGAACCAAACCCTTGTTGCCGAGGTTCACTTGGTAATGCCAGCTTTAACCTCAAACAAAAAAACACATCAAGCGGCTGGTGCTGGGATAATTTCCCTTCATGGGGTGGTTCTTAATTGAAGGTTGAACCGGGAAAAAGTGCTGGATTGATCTGGATATATCTGGATTTTTTTGAGAATCATTCATGAATCACTAATCTATACTGGTTGGTGGTTGACCTAACCATCTTGAAAAATATGAGTTCGTCAATGGGAAGGATGACATCCCATATATTATGGAAAGTCATAAAATTCATGTTCCAAACCACCAACCAGGTTTCCGTGTAATCAAACGTGGCTGAACATGGGAAATCGCGGGGGAAAATGGAGCTTTGTGGCTGAGAAAGCATTGAACTCAATGGTTGACTCAATGGCCATGACTCAGGAACCGATTGATTGGAGCTACCTACCATATATAAGGCCTATTTTTGAGGCCTAAATTTCAGGGAATATCCCCACAAAATATGGCCTGAAATATGGTACGTTTACGTACCTCCATCAATTGGATCCTGAATTTCCCGTTGATTGACTCTCCATGCTAAGCCACGTTTGACTACCGAGGAGGGTACCCTCTGGTAAATTAACATAGCTATGGAAAATCACAATTTTTAATGGGAAAACTCACTATAAATGGCCATTTTCAATAGCTATGTTAGTTTACCAGAGGGTAGCTGGTTTGTAAACGTCCCCATTCATGGGGTCAGATTAAAATATAAAAAAAGAAACCGAGCCCGCCCCAACAGGTTGAGCCCAGAAACCATCCTTGGTCACTTCGGAAGCTTTACTGGGAGGGTTCCTGGGCCTCACCTTCTATGGAGATATCTACAATGGTGGAGCCCTGCAATTGGTTGGTTTAGAAACACCATCAATTACAGTACCCTCTGCTAAACTAATATAACTGTGGGAAATCACCATTTTTAATGGGTGAATCAACTATAAATGACCATTTTCAATAGCTATTTTGACATAACCAGAGGGTAACATATATAGCATGGATATATATATAACGACTATATTTATATCCTGTCACGTAGTTGGTAAGCTCTTAAAAGTTATCGGCTTCACTATTTATTCAATGTGAAAACACAACGCTCCGAACCGCTCCCTACCCCCCAAATAGTAATTTGTTTTTGTTTTTAGAAATGTTCATTCTTTTGGGAGCTTCACATTGCGGTGTTGTGACTTTCACATATTTTTTCCGCTGTTTAGAGATGAATCTTAACCATCAACAACCACAACCCGGGTCAGCTTGGGTGATGTGGGGGTAACCCGAAAAATCTTAGGACACTTTCATATGTTACCCTCTGGTAAACATACAAACAACTATTGAAAATTGCCATTTATAGTTGAATATAGTTGATTTACCCGGTAGAAATGATTATTTTCCATAGTTGTGTCAGTTTACCAAAGGGTAAAGACCCATCAATCATCAATTTTGATAAGATTTTCGATTGTAAACCAACCATCTATTGGGGTACCCCCATTTATGGAAACCGACCATAATTATATACATGTGAATATTTCATATTGATCATTCTTAACCATTATGGAAACAATCATTAACCATCCTTAACCATAGGTATTTAACCCATCATTACCCCAACTTATGGAAACAAATTACCAAAGGGTATATACCATTAATATCTCATTGAATCACTATCAAATCCCATTAGATCGTTATAAATCCCATTAAATGATGGTTCATAGATATTTAACCATGGCTTTTCCCTGCAAAAAAAAAAAACAATTTATGGAACCCCCCCCAGCTGGAACCAGTGAACCCTCCAAGTCCCAGTGGTTGCCCTGACATCTTGATGAAACATCAAGAAACTCGTTTTGACAGCACTTCATCGCTACCTTGACTTGTCGACGCCTGCCGGGCAGTTGCTCCAAATAGAAAACAGCATTTCCAGGGAACACTTTTTTTGGGTCAAATTGTGTGGTTCTTGTGGCAAAACATGCCAAACCCCAAGCAGTTTTGCAATTTCTGCTGGAAAAAATGCATTTTTAAGTGCTAAATGGCATGTTTTTCCTGGTCAAATCCAATCTCTGTGGCAGAATCCCACCATTCTCCCCATGGCTGCAGCCTGGGCGACTCCTCCCATGACGTATTGTTCGAAGGAAATTCCCGGCGATTTGGCGTAGGTGTGAAAATATTCCTGAGTGACATCGAAATTTCCCTCTGGTAATTTGTTACAGTTTGCGACATAGAAAATGGCCCAGTCGAAATAGTGGATTTACCCATTAAAAATGGGTTATGTCAAAATAACTATTGAAAATGACAGTTTATAGTTGATTTACCCATTGAAAATTGCGATTTTCGATAGTTTTTTGGTATGTTTAGCAGATGGTAATCCATCCGGCTGAGCAAGTTCACGAAGGAAACATGAACATGACATGCCAATAGCATTTTAAGCCTGGTTGGTGGCTGAGCCACCCCTCTGAAAAATGATGGAGTTGGTCAGTTGGGATGATGAAATTTCCAATGCCCTCTGGTAAATTAACATAGACCCTGGCAGATAGGGGTTGGAAGATTAGTTTCCATTAAAACTAAGCTATTTTCAGGGTCTATGTTTATTTACCAGAGGGTATATGGAAAATAAAGAATGTTTAAAACCACCAACCAGTACTGGATTTCAGGGCCACCATTTTTTTTGGAAGTTTGAAAGGTGTTCAATAATGGACCGATTTTTTTGCATACTGCAGTCTTTACCTTCCAAAATTACACTGGAAGAACATATGCAGGGGTTACGGGTGTGTTAAATTATCAGATATGTTGTCATTTTCTAGTCACCAAACGTCGTGTAAAAAATAGTATTCCACTTGATTCGACGCAAATATCCTCCACCAGGAAGAATGATGGCAAGATTCCGCCCTCTGAAGACATCTCAACCTCTCCACTCTGATCATCTGGTGATTTCGCACATTCAGTTAATCTGGATGTTCATTATCTGCAAGCCAAGCATGTATCCCCTTCCATTCCAATTAGAAATGGTGAACCCAATTTGGTAACCACTTAATGCGGACCTTGGATTGAACATGAGAAACAGCTGATCAGTCAGGGGCTTTACCTTAGTCATCCTTCATCCTGGTCCTGATTATTGATGTCTTTTCGGGGTCCAACCAACAATGATATTTTTTTGGCGATTCATTCATGGTTACCCTCTAGTAAATTAACATAGATCCTGAAAATCACCCATTTTTAGTGGAAACTACAGTAATCTTCCAACCCCGATGGCTGGCAGGGTCGAACTGTTAATTTCCCGGAGGGTAATATCCAAGTTATGCCCCAAGGCTCATCCTGATCAAAGGGGTTGATCCCCCTTGGTCCCAAATAGGTCTTCGTCGCCGTTGGCGTCCAGTCCGGTTGCACCGTCATCTGTCGCACGTGGTTCGCCACGATGTCGATGATCAAACACATGTGACCTAAAGCCCAACAAAACACAGAGGTGGATCAATGGCCATTTCAGGAACCTAAATTGGAGATACCTACCATATATAAGGCCTATGTAAGGCCTATGTAAGGGAATATCCCCAGAAAATATTGCCTTATATGGTACAGTACCTCCATTTCAGGATCCTGAAATGAGTCATTGAACCGAGGTGGATTCGAGTTGGTCTCATTTCCTGTGGCTATGGGATGGTATGAGTCTGTAGAATTCATCCATATTTCTGCAAATTCGGATATCTAACCCCTGTTTCAAAAGAATGGCCGTGAATTGCCAATCATTTGGTGACCTTAATTCGGATACTGACCCCAATTCACCCATAGTGGGAGGATCTGGAGGTTTCACATTTTGAGACCACCCCGCATGCCCCAGCTGTAAATTCTGAGGCTGCAAAAGTTGATCATATGGTTGGGGAAATCTCAGGAATGTTAGTAGAGCAATTGGATCCACGATCCCTTAAATTTAGCAATTTTTATGGGTGGGATTTCAACCATCCATCTGGGTGGTTTATAAAGTTTATAATATTGCTTTACCAAAATTACAATGCTCAGTAGATCCGAGGGTATCCTTGTTTTTTTTGGGATGGTGACTCCTTACCGGCCCCAACCACCAATTAGAAGTTGTCCTGAACGACCTGACCAAAAAAAAAGGCGGACATTTTGCTAAATCGCCACAGCCGACGTTCGTGAAGTTTCGCGGAAAGATCCTTCAACGTCTCTTTCGTTCCCAAATGTGGATCAACCGCAAAAAAGTCCTGCACAGGCCAGAGATCTTGGAAGCCAAAATGTGGACCAATGGAACTGGAACATCCTAAGATTGAATCACCCAGCCCGCTGAGTTTGCTGATACCGTAGGTATATCTTAGTTCTCGGCACCAAACAGGAATAGTCAAAGGATATGTCAGGTACCTACCTAAAAATTTTAGCTACTTTGCATGTGCAAAGGCTATGCAGGCTTGACCCAAACTTTAGGCAATATCCCCTAAACGGGATCATCGGGGAATTGGTTTGACTCAACAATATTTTGCCCCACATGGGTAATAAAACGCATGCAACAACAGAACTGCTTTGAAGTGAAGAGCCGCGCGCTTCCGTCATTTTTTGACCTATCCAAGCCCTGACTGTCTATTAGTCATGATGAATGACCCAATTGTTATATGCATTTGAATCACTAAGTGTAGGTACCCTCTGGTAAACATACCGAAAACTATTGAAAATGGCACATTTATAGTTGATTTACCTATTAAAAATGGTGATATTCCATAGTTTTTTGTATGTTTGCCAGAGGGTAACCAACAGAATGATATCAAACACCTGTGAAATCCTCTTAAGCAAACAAACCGCAAAAAACGCATACCCCGCCTGGTAAACTTCACCCTATAGGGACATTCATCACTTACAACAGGTAAATCAACTATAAAGGGCCATGTTCAATAGCAAACTCTTACCAGAGGCGCAAAATCTCAGTATCATCCCGTCAAAGTCCATGAAAATCCCATATGGTTATCCAACGAAACAATCATTAAGCTTCCAGTTAAATTTTCCAGTAATCCCATATAAATCCCATGGTTATCCCATATAAATCCATATAAATCCATATAAACACCCATTAATCCCATGAAATTCCCATGGTTTTCCCAGAAAATTCCCAGGAATCTTCCCTGAAAACCATGGGGAAATCATCAAAGAAAATCCTCGGCGAAGTAGCCCGTGTAGTCCAGAGACTTCACCACAGGTGTGATCCAAATGCAGTCGAAACCCATGCCCTGGATGTAGTCCAACTTATCGATCACACCTGGACATCCACTGGATTCCACTGGGTTGATGGGTGGCTTGCTGGGATTATGAAATTGATAGTTAGCCAGTGGATCAACTGGTGCTAAACGTAGCTTAGGTTTAGAAGGGTTGCTGGATGGGTTGCTGGATGGGTTGCAAGGGATTATTGATAGTAGATTGATAGTTAGCCAGTGGATCATTCCCGAACATTCCCTACGTTTTTGGCACAAGTAAGCTGAAGTGACCGGAAGATTTAAGAAGCTTGCCTATTTTTAAAAAAATGAAGGTCCCCCCAGTCAAAATCATCAACACCTGAGGAAGACTATTTGATGGTTCGGAAACTCTAAGTAGCTCCTTGGCTCCCCATTGAATAGGGAATATATAGGGAATATGAATACCCCTAGCTCCTTAGCTCCCTCCTAACCACTGGATAGAAAGATTGGAATATTGGAAGATTTAAGGAGCTTTCCGAACATTTTTAAAAAGTTGGAGGTCCCCCAGTCATCATCCAAATTCATTTTAGACCATGACTTAGTAACTAAGTATTGAAACCCATGATGACTTGGGTTGGGGATCCTTCGTTTTAGGGAAAAACAAATCGTTGAAGTCGCTTTTTGATTCCGTCATATCTTCTACCTACCCGCCAATAAATTAACAGTTTGCTTATGGAAAATTGCAATTTTTAGATGGTTTACCTACTAAACTCACCATGTTTCTTCATTTTCTATGGCTATGCTAAATTACCAAGGGGTAACAAACATCTTAATATGAACGGGGCATGGCGTTGCAAGATGGTTTCATCGGGTTGAAACATGCAGTCCAAATCGTTAAAGCATGTTCTCCATGTTCTTTCAGGCCAAAAATGAGCAGGGCCATTCAACCCCCCCCGTGTCGCCAGTCTATACTGGATAAAAACCTCTGGTAAACTAACATAGCTGTTGAAAATGGCTATTTATAGTTGATTTACCCATTACAATTTGTGATTTTCCATAGCTATGTTAGTTTACCAGAGGGTACATGTCATGTACATGTTAACATATCTTAAAAGAATTTAGGAAAGTGGACTCTGAGCATCCCCAATATATTGGATAGTATAATCCAATATAATCATCAATCAACAGGGGTTTGGAATACTGCTCAGACGTCTGTTTTGTTGGCTTACAGCACGATTTGAATGGGCACCATAGTCAACGAAATGGGGAGTTGATGCACAATACTGAAGATCGAGTACCTGCAAAGCGTTGTCATTGCAATTCGTTTCAACCGGAACGGGTACGTTTCATGAACACAACAAATGGAAACAAATGGGATGATCCCCCTTAAAAGTTGATATCTTGGAAGAACAAGGGTTGGGTGAAACCGAAATGAGAAGTTTCACGCGATTCACGGAAGACTTTTGGGATGTCAATCACTTGGGGGTCTACCTGGCTCAGATGTGAAGGTGGGATCTATGGAATCTATGGTCACGATTTTTTCGACTCATCAATTGATGATCAAAGATGAGTGGAGTCATCTAAGTGTAGGATTTATTAGATTTTCATGGGTGATGCAGCTACATGCAGCATCCTAACCTGATGTCTTCTTTCCCATTGTGCAAGGTCTCACGGTTCACCAAGCTGGTGAATGATTTCAACAAATCCAACCGATATTGTGCAGGCTTAAATAGTTGGATATTCATGAAACTTTCGACCACCAAACAGTCATGAACCTCTTGCAAAAACGGCCCCCCTCATAACTGGGTAACACCCTAGTCATAGTCAACCCATGCCACCCACCGCAGTTGGAGCAGTTGTGACTCCAACTGTATCGGAAATTTACGGCGAAAAATTGAACACATACGGAGGTTTCCTAAGTCATGGGGGTCCCCCCGTCATCATCCAAATTGATTAGGCATAAGTAGACCATGACTTAGTACTGAATTAGGCCATGACATACCATGACTTAACATTGAAGCATACTGAAACCCATGGTGACGCGGGGATCCACCAATTTAAGAAACACCTAATATGGTCTGAACAATCTGAAAATTGGATACCCCAAACATATCCAAACAGTAGTTACCAGTAGAAACCATTACCAACCATCACTAACCACTATATTAAACGTTTTTGATTACCAGCCCTCGGCACATTTGGGCACAGGCACCTTGCAGCGTGCCGTTACACCAAGCGCCGCCATTTCCCTCCAAGGGATTTGCTTTAGTGGCCAAATCGCAAAACTCGTAGTCGTCCTTCACAGAAACTTGGAAACCATTTGGATTTTGAAAATACCCCATGACTAACATAGCGAACTGGAAAAAATGACATAAAATGACCCATTTATAGATGATGTACCTATGAAAATGGTGATTTCCCATGGCAAACTGTTAAATAACCAAAGGGTAAATTTGGAGGATTTCCCAAGGTGTGTTTCCTATCAAATCATGGTGGTTGAGCTACTGAAAACCATGAAACGTTTTGGTGTCGGTCCGGGGACGATGACACTCTTTGGGCAAGAACACCATCAGAAACCAAAACAACAGCTACATGGGTATGTTTCAGTACTAGTTAATTATGCGGTTGTATGTTTTTTGAAATTGCCTTGCGTTTCGTCTCTTGGTTGCAATGAACATATTCCTTTTTTGCTCCGTCCCCCTGACAGAAATGGCCCAAAAACATCGATCTGGTCCTTGTTCTCTCCACTTCTGGCAAAGCGGTCCGTCACCAGGAAATAAACGCTCTTGCCTGCGTCAAATATTGAGGAATTCCTTCCAGGTAGTATGACATAACCATCCCTCCATGGTGGACCTGTGGAATCCCCAAGAAACAACCATGGACCCAAATGGATGCAGTCGATATTAGGGGGATGGGATTATAAATTAGTACGTGCAAAGACCACCCAGGAATATTCAACATAAATCACATAATCACAAACATCAAAATTCATCAAACACATAGTGGCCCATATTAGCACAATTTGACCGCCAAACAGTGACCCATCCAATGATCCAACCCATGATCATTTGGTGGTTAGATTTGGTGCTGATTTTTCAATATTGTTTCTTGGGATTCCGCTTGGGTTTTCCTGGCATCTCCACCAGCCCCAAACCTTTCATGGCCCACCACTCAAACCTCCAACGCTCGGTTTCTTCAGTCGCTGCGCGGCGCCGGAAACCGAGCCCACTGTGAGAACCGTGGCCAGGGCCAGCCATCGGCACCGCTCCCACGGCATGACGTCCGGCCGCACCGCGGTCAATCTGTGCCCAACGCTGCAAAGACGCGGCTGCGAAGACACCCCTGGTTGGCTGATGATGGTAGGAGATTATTGGTGGGAATGAACTTGTAAAAATGGGGCGCGGGTACCAAGAAACAGATGTAAAAATTTGGTAAGTTCAGTTTTGGAAACACTTACCTGCCCAAGGGCTCCTGCACGATAGAGAGGAGGATGCGGCAAACAACCCATGGTAGGCAACAACTTTTTGGCAATCACAATTTGCAAAGTCCGAGCCCTACGTCATGGTTATTGCTTCTGCCGAAACCGATGCCTTCAAAAAAAAAGAATGCACACAAAAAACATTGCTCCCAAAACTGGCAAAATCATTTGAAATCATCATCGTTTTAAACGTGGTTTTGCTGCTGACCCCACTCAATTTTTCTACCGGCAGCACTGGCATGTGATTCTGCGACGCTCCACGGCAATGATTTCGCGCATCGTGCAAGGCACGTCCCTGGAAAGATGACATAAAGGGTAGTCCGAACACCCAAACCAACCCACAAGACCTAATGTGTTTTCCAAGCCAGCCAGAAAGCACCGGCAAAGTGAGATCAGCAGTGGGGCGCCATGCAGCCCTGATAGTGAAACGCAGGTCCTCCAATCCTTGGCAGAGCGAGGCATTTTGTTGCTGGATCCCAAGTTCACAGCTCGGAAAGATGGGGCAAGCGAAGCGCGAAACTGGCCGAAGTTTGCAGGTGACCCTCTTGGCAATTGTTAGGCTCTTGTCATCAGCCTTCAATGTCCTTCGAAGAGAAACGGCAGCCATAGCTTGCAAGTGCTACAACTCGGATTCGTGTAAGTGTAAGAGTGCGCGTCCGTCTTTCTTGTTCTTGGCGCTGAAATCCCTCCCAGTGTGCTGGGTCGCCATCTGACTTGGAGGCATCTACAAACATTCCTGAATCCACTAGTGGGTAGCGCTTTTCAACACATGGTAGGCTTATGCTTGGCGGCCCAGAACCCCTTTTTTTGCTATACGAATGCGTGGGCTGCGCAATTCTTCCAAAATAAAGTGGCACTATCTACAGGTAGGGTTAATTCTTCCAAACTTTGATAGCTGAAACTGTTTAGCCTTGGCTGGTCCATAGTTCCGATTCAGTTTTCTTCCAGCTTTAAAAAAAAACGCACAAAAGAAACAGAAAGCCTGTTGGTCTTTGGCAAGGTACGCCTGAGAAGTTATGTTTTACTCTTTGCTGTGAAAAAGAACTGACTATCATGAATCGCGTAAGCTACCAGAAAAAGCAAGGGTCATTTTTTAGGTCTGAACATGTCTGAACTATCGACTTTGATGGGTGTTTCCGGGAAACCCCAATGGAATGGATCCAGTTCGAACTGGGATTCTTGCAGCTGCCAGGTAGCTGCAGGCCTGTTTCAAAAGACATGGCCACCATGGCCACTGCGCCAAAAAAGAAGCGCAAGAAGTCCAAGTTGGATCAATGGCACTGTGCCACAAAGCATCTTTTCATCTTGGAAAATCCGACCTGTGATGATGTAATGGGACCCATTGTTTGGGCTTGACCGAAAGCCATCTGAATCCTGACAAAAGCCACTATCCTGCTAGAAAGTTGAGTCTTTGAGGTGATGTTTCCAATCTTTCAGCTCAAAAAGAGGAAAAACAACAACTTTGGTGGTTCCAATCCATCTCCAAACCATCCTTTTGGATCGGGTGATCGGGATCCAACAGCTGGTTCCTGAATGGACAGCATGTCTGAAACCAACCAGAAACGATCATGGCCATGATAGGTCCAGGAGTGCCGCGTCCATGGTTGACAAAGCTCCATTTCCATTTTTTCCATTTTTTACCAACGGCCGGCGTCTCCTAACACACCTTGATGGGTCCTATAGGTCCTATAGGTCCTCAGGTTACAGTGGAACTAACGGGGCCTCAATTGAGGCAAGGAGGCAGCACCCGTGGTTATTACCCAAGGGATTGCAAAGTTCCACCATGTGGGAAGCCCTAAAGATGACAAGTGACATCATCAATGGAAAAAACTGGTAAGGGAAAGCCACTTTCCGAACGCTCCGATCTATCCGATCTATCCCATATGCTCCATGGTGCTGGGATATTCACCCACATTTGGCTGGTGTTTTTTTGTGTTTTCTTCAGGCCTTGGGAACCAAATCCAACTGTTGGCATGACTCAAGCATTGTGGCGAGAAAGCTGGGATGACTTTGATATAACTTCATGACTTGTAAAGTGACTCAAGTGGCTACACACCAGCAACAACAATCTTGTTGAAGCACAAGAAGTTCTCCGTTGAACTCATTTCTGTGGATTCACCAACCAATTCCCCAAAAATTCAACCCCCACACCCCCTATAAGATCCTATCAGGCCCCAAAAAGGCTCCCCAAAAAATCTGGTGGATTTTTTTGGGGAATTCAAGCGACTCACCAGCTTTATGTGTTGCCCAGCTTCGTCATCCCAGAGCTTGCTGATAAAATCCTCGACTTCGGCCATACGGCCATCCGTGACAACTGACCATAACTGACCCAAACTGATACAGTTTGATGGAGCTAACCACCAAATAACAAAGATCTCAACAGATCTCTCTCTCTCTCTGTGAAGTTGCATGTTTTGAGGCTAGGTTATGTCAGGATATGACTCAGATATGATTTTGTTCAGCAAATGTTCCTGTTTTGTGAGTTTGTGGCTGCTTTACTGTCCAGGGAGGCTTCCGGAGCCATCTCTTGTTGACAGTCTTAGCTCTGAAACCTTGCCGAATGGCCACTTCCGATGGCCACCATCTAGTGGACACATGTTTAGTGTATATCATCCGTCAGCTTTAGCATCCTCTAAACAGGGTAGATCTACAGATCGGGATGGTCAAAAATAAAATCCTTTTCGGGGAGCCCTACCCGGTAGCAGCCCCAATATCCCAATCAACTCCGTCAGTTTGCCATGATCCTGGCTGGGAGGTATACTGACTTTAGCAGATCATAGCATTCATAGCTGGTTGGTGGTTGACGTACTACGCCTCTGCAAAATATGAGTGAAAGTCAGTTGGGATGATGAATTTCCCAATATAATTATGGAAAGTCATAAAATTTCATGGTTCCAAACCACCAACCAGATAGATATTCATAGTTACTGGCCAAATGAAATGTCAGGACCGTCAGGATCCACGGGCATCTTTGGATGGATACCAACCCAAGGCATATCACCATTGAACAATGGTCTTTGTGGAAGTGTACCTGCTAAATTCAAGAACCAGAACCATGAAGCCCGAGAGAAGATTACCACTGGATATGAGCTTTGAACTGAAATTTCCGCTGTGTTTTGTTTTGCGATCAGTTTAGATCCCCTCTATATCCACCCTTCTTTAGTGGCTACCATCTGGTTATTTAACAGTTTGCCATGGAAAATCACCATGCTATTAATAGGTAAATCATGATAAATCATCTATAAATGGGCCATCTATACCATGGCTATGTTAGTCATAACCAGGTTGGCTAAATCCTAAGTTTTGCTGAGGATAGCCATGGATATAGCCTGACACCGAGCAGCGTGCGAAGGGGCTGTCCCGCGATGGACCCCTGTCCAGCATCACAACTTCTTCAATGTCCTGGCCCATTGGGGGATGGGTAAAAACCTATTTTTTGTGGGTCAACATGTTGGATGTTCATCCCCAAAAAAAATAGCTGGGATTTATGGATGTTCATCCCATCAAAACCTATTATTATCAATTTTAATGGGATGATCATCCATAAATCCCAGCAATTTTGGTGGTGGGATGTGCCAAATGGTGCCAGGGTTTTGACCCAGAGCCATAAATAAAGAGGATGTATCTACTAAATGTGGTGATATGGTGGTTATGTTCCATACAAAACCGTTAAAAATAAGAGAGTGCGTGTAGTCATCTTTTCTTGGGCAAAAGTGGAACACAGTGCAGGATGGGGCCCCCAAGATAGCTAAGTTGGTTTATAAATGGTTTATAAGTGGCTGAATTCTATGGTTTATGGTAGATATAACAAACCAGTTAATGGGGGTTATTTCATGGTTTATAAACCAACATTCACATCACCGGGGGGGCCCCATCCTGTGGCAAACCACCAAAAAAAAGCCGCTGCGAAACCAGGCACCTATTTCTGCATGGCAGGCATGAATCGACTCGAAGAACTCGCCAGAATCATGCGGGTTACCCTCTGGTTATGTCAAACCTACAATGTGAGGCCCCCGGCCACGATAGCGTTCAGTTGGTGCAAAAAACTCCAATAACTATGGTTTATGGATGTTTATGGTACTTATAACTATAGTTACTGGGGCTTATGTCCACCAACAAACATCACTGGGGGGCCTCACATTGTAGCTATTGAACATGTACCATTTATAGTTGATTTACCTATTCAAAATGGATCAAAATGGTGATTTTCCAGTTCGCAAAATGTTAGTTTACCAGAGGGTATATCCCAGACATTTCGGCCATCATCCCAACTAGGATTTGTCAAAGCCAGTTTTGACTGCTGGTTTTCCAACTGCTATCCCAACAGCCATCCCGGCCAGTTGGGCAGCATCCCAAAAATCCTATGGTTAATAACTTTTGCAACAATAATTCTCAGATGTTCTCAGCATGGCATTATGACATGATGACATGATGGCCATTGTTGGCCTAACCGGCTAACCAGTTAACCTCTCCATTTTTCTGAGGGTACCCTCCGGTCATCAAATATACTTTGCTCGACAACTCCCCGTTTATGTGTAGAGAATTTTCCCAGCTAAAACCATCCATTTAGTTCAAGGTGTTCTCATTGCCATGTTTCATTGTTAAACATCATTTACCATCTGGCAAGTGAACAAAGCGATGGACAATGACCTAATGGAATAAACTGGACCATTTTCCAATAGCAAACTGTTTTAAATTACCTGATGGCCAAAACCTGTAGATTTTCCACTAATATTCCATTGTATCATCACCAGTGTCACCACTATATATATATAATTCTGATTGGTGGTTGACCTACCCCTCTAAAAAATATGAAAGTCAGTGTTTCAACCCCTCTGAACAATATGAGTTCGTCAGTTGGAATTATTATTCCAAATGTATGGAAAAATAAAATTCAGGTTCCAAACCACCAACCAGTATATATATATATATACACACACACATATATATATATATATATATATATCACCATTTTTTTGGTTAAATCCTCAGTGTATCAACATGAGTGAGTCAAACCTCCTAATATATGCGTATTTTTTATAACTATTCGTATCCCATAAATCTCTGATTTTTATACCTACTTCTGGTAATCAAACATGAATTATTTGAACATCCCCAAACTCAATAGAGGTTTATGGGTGGTAAATTCATCAAACTACATTGGTTGCTTTTCAATCGGCACTTTTGATTACCAAAGGGTATCCCATTAAATAGCCCATTAAATGGTAACCCTTCTTGACCATTATGATGCCCTTATAATCCCAATAGTCATTGGAATTAGCTCATATTACTGGAATAGTCCTTGGAATTAGCTGTTATTATGCCATTATAGCTAATTCCACTTCAATAATAGTTAATTCCAAGGACTATTATGCCACTATTCCAGTTATATTCCAGTAGCTGGTCCTTGTTACTTCCATTTCACTAGACCTGCGTTACCAAAGAGTAACTACCAACACCATACCTTGCACGCCTGTGGGTGTGGCATCCCTGCCATCAGTGGCACCGTGGCCATATTGGCCTTGATCTGACAGAAGTGAAAGGCACATTTGGGGAATTAGAATATGGACATGTCAAACACCCTCACTGAAATGGGTTTTGAACTGTTTGAACATTTTGACTTGGGGATGATTATAGATCTACTATGGTTTGTATATGTATGTGTATATGTATATATATATGTGTGTGTGTATATGTGTATATGATATTTATATATATATATATATGGCTAAAGAACTGACAACTGATATAACATAGAAAACTGATAAAGATATAACAGTGGGCAAAGTGCTGATGATTCTGAAAAACCAACTGCTTCAAATGCGATAAATGGACGAAATTGAGTATCACCCCAACAGCGTTTTTTCGCGATCCGGCAACACACGGAGTCGCTTACGGCAAGTTCAAATGGATATCACAAAAAAAAACGGCTTGGATATGGACTCTCCAATTTTCAATGTATCTAATATCTAAATCTACCATGAAACATCATGAAACTGCAGATCTCTGTCAACTCTATACCACCTTGTTGTTTGTTAAAAACCACCCCAGAATGACATTTCTTGCAGAGTTTCAATGCCACAGGTGTTCTTGTAGAACTCCAGGTAGATGTATCCATTCTCACCTGTAGAGAACGGTCGAAACCGTACCAGTCGTACACGAACAAATGTCAGCTGAAAAACTCTTACCGATATGCCCGACTTGTTTCAACAAGAACTGGAGCTTGTGGGCAAGGTGACTGGGAACAAATTAACAAGTTGCAACAAGACTCAAAGTAGTACTTTGATCAATGGGAATTCCAGGATCCTAAAATGGAGGTACTGTACCATATAAGGCCATATTTAGTGGGGATATTCCCTTACATAGGCCTTATATATGGTTGGTACCTCCAATGATCTTGAAATGGCCATTGATTTGAAGAGTCCACCAATAAACTATGACACTGGTCTAACTCGACCTAAAGAATTCATAACCCAACTCAATAATCATGAACTGGCCAAATCAGGTTGTTTATTTGCCATCAAATTCCCAAATGTTCAAAGCCCAAATCCCATCAAATCCCCATAAATCCTCCACATCCCCCAAATTCTTAAACCTTCTCAGCCCCAGGATGTATCTGAACTTGAGGCTGTTCCATGGTACCCCTAAATGCACTGCTTTACTCATCATCTTCCTAAAACATCGCCATGTTCAGGGCATCCCGATCTCATCACATCTCTGGCAGATCGCCCCAGGTCGTTGACCATTGGTTGCGAACGATCCAGTAGGGCAGGGAGGCAGAGGAGCTGGTGTTGTACCTGTGGGGAAGAACTGCTGAGTGGTTCTGCTTTGGTGATCAAGTGCCCAATTTTTGGCGACTTGGTTGCGTGAAAATTGAAAGTCAAATTTTCCGATTTTTGATGGTTAACCTCCGGAAAATTACCACAGATCTGGGAAAACAATGCGAAATGACATGTACACGGTTCTCGTTGGAAAATGATCTACAAATGGTGGATGTTGCATTTGGATCTACTTTTACAAAATTTTATCCCATAGGATCCATGTATGGTATATATGCTAACATTGGGGGTATATTGGTGGTAAATGTTACCATATATAGCATACATGGATCCTATGGGTATGGGTACTTGGAAGGTCTAGGTAAGTCTTGACAAGCCAAGAGCATTTGGGTGATTTTGGGCGTGACTCAAAATTCCGATGATTGGCCCCAAAAACAGAATTCTTTGCGAAACATGGATGCTGGATACGCCAGTCTGCATTCCCCCAGGGTCTGAATTTTCGTCCCAAGATGTGAAGTTCGTTTGGAAAATATCTGGACCTGGGGTGTTGTAATCTATACGGATTTTTATAGTGAAATCTTGCAGATTTACACCACTTTTACATACTTTTACTGTAACATCTATCATTTACCCATTCAACATGGTGATTTTCCATAGTTGTTTTGTATCTTTACCAGGGTATTTGGACCCAAAGAAACCACAAATCACCACAGGTTCTGGAGATGTTTCCACTACACCCACGTATTTTAACATATGGAGGTGTCCTAAAATGGGGGGTACCCCAAATCACCCAAGTCATTATATAGATCAGTTTAGTGACCCATGGCAACTCGGGATCCCCCATTTTAAGAAACACCCTAATATTTTAGTCTGAAAATAGCATCCCCCAAACATTACTTACCAGTATTAACCATTACTAGTCACTATTCACCATCAAACTAACCATTACTAATCACTATTCACCAGTACTAACCATTATTAACCATCATGATCATATATCAACAATCTCATCTTATTCACCAGTACAACATAGTACAACTATTAATGTGGGCTAACCATGAGCAATTCACCCACCTTCAGCCGGGTGGCCCAGTGAGCTGGGCGGCATGGTCCAAATCGTTCCAGCCACTGCCACCGCACGCCTCGTAGCTTAGCACTCCACCTGCGGCGAAAAACCAACAAAAAGCCATGAGGGATTTTACACTGGTTGGTGGTTGACGTACTACGCCTCTGAAAAATATGAGTGAAAGTCAGTTGGGATGATGATTCCATTCCCAACTGAATGGAAAGTCATAAAATTATATAAAATTCATGTTCCAAACCACCAACCAAATGGGGATTTTACAGAATGGTGCCCCCCAGTGATGTGAATGTTGGTTTATAAACCCCATGAAGACATATGAAGACTAGTTCGTTATATCGATCATAAAACCATAGTTAATTCAGCCACTTTTTTCAGGCAACTGAACGCTATCGAACGGGGGGCCCCATCCTGTATGGAAGTCTAGCGGATTCTATCGCATTTTATGAGACTTTATAGAAAGTTTTATGGAATTACCATCTGGTTATTTAACATAGCCATGGAAAATCACCATTTTTTAATAGGTAAACCATCTATAAATGGGCCATTTTCCATGGCTACGTTAAATAACAAGATGGTAAAGTTTGAGATGGGATTTATGATGGCATTTTACGGGCTTTGAGATGGACTTAAACTAAACTGTTTAAACCGGTGAAATGAAAACAGCCCAGGGCGGCATAAACTGTGCATTTTTTGTGGGTAGCTCAATGCCATAAACCTACAATTTTGGGGGATGGTAAACATACCACCCCCAAAAAAATTGGTGATTTGGGGGATGGTTTCTGGCATTGGGTTTGCCACATGAATTTTAATGTGGTAAAAATCCAATGAAAACCGATCCACCATTTTTACTAGGAATCAATGGTCATTCGTCCATTCCAAGGGGTTTATCGCATGGAGTTTGCCACATGTTTCTATCCCTTCCCACAAATTTAATTCACCCTAAGGATCCGTTATGATCATATGGAGATCTTGGCCTACTCCGGTCTGACAGGAAAATCATTCCAACTTCCGTGCAACATTTTTCATGTTTGTTGATAATCCGGTTGGGATTTAGAGTTGCCTTTTTGCACAACTGGAATCACTGGAATCCCGAAATTTTCCGTGCTGCAAGTCATGTGCCGGTGGCAGATTGAAGTCGAGTTGAATCGGTGCCATTGATGAATCCATGGCTTCTGGCACATCTGCGGATTTCTCAGTTGCGGATTTCCACATAGGGAATAATGTCAACCCTGGATTAATAAACCCCAAACGGCTGGTTAATTGGGGGGGTACCATTTAAGTATTGGATGAAATGACTATTGGAGGAGTACCCCCCTAATTTTCATAAACCATGGTTTAGTCTCATCCGGGGTTGACATTACCCTCTGGTAATGAATCATGGCGGAAAATCTCTCATGTGATGATTTTCCCCAAAAAAATTCGGGGATTTCCCAGCCATGAACATCACCACCTGCATAGAGCAACCAATGTTGCGAATTCACCGCCACAGCCTTTGGATGTCATGGGCCCTAGCTATGGTTGTAAAGCTGGTGGTGTTGGGATCAAAATGGGCTATTTTCGAAGTCGAAAAGCTTGTGCAGTGAAGATTCCTGCAAACTTTGATGCTTTGGGTGGGTCACAAATATAGGCGATCCACCAGTCTCAGTAGGGTTCTTCCCAGGTACTTCAACCATCAGCAACTTTGATGCTTTCAGCTGATTTCATGATGTTCCAAGAATTTGACACCTCCAAGATTCCCTGCGACATGCTACGTCATACTGGTCGGAGAACCCTGGGACTTTGTCTGTGGCTAAGGGTCAGGCAAGAAAAACACAGCTGTAGGACTGAAATCCATCCAGCAAAGAACTTCCACCCTGAAGCCAATCATTTTACAGAATATCTCGTCTTACACTGATAGACTCATACAAACTTACGCAGATACCCATATACCCTCTGGTAAACGAACATAACTATGGAAAATCACCATTCTTAATGGGTAAATCCACTATAAATGGCAATTTTCGATAGCTATTTTGACATATATAACCAGAGGGTATCCATGTTTTCCAAAAATCAATATTTTCCACCATAGAAACCCGTCAGTGGGAGGGTACACTTCCAAGAGTGAACGGTGAACGCCAAGCTGCAACGGGACCTAGCTGAACGAGAACCTGACCATCAAATAAATCACGTGTGAGATCTGCTCAAAGAACACCGAACTCTGAGACTCATCGATTCATCGACTTATCAGATTTTGAATGATTTTGATCCGAACGAGTCAGAACAAAGCCGCAACTTCTAAAAACAACATCCACATCCGAATGATTTAGAAGGATTCGAAATGAACATCAGCCGAAAAGAGTCCCAGCTAGTCCCAGGCTGAGTGGCTGCGGTGAAAATATGGAAAAACCCATGGAAAACCTAATGGAAAAATTCCGCCCAGAAACCCGTCTCAAACTCTCCAGATTTTGGTTCTCGCAAGCAGTTCCAGGAGGACATAGAGGTGTAGCCCAAAGAGCACCGACGACCTTCCCAATCCTCGGCAGAACATTGAGCCAACTTCAAAAACTGGATTCTTAATTATTCTTTCCCATTTTTTCTAAGTTATCATCATTTGTCTAACTTATATATTTTTTTGAATCCTCATCGACACTTTTCGGAGTGATATCTCCACATGAAGTGCCCTGTGCATCTCCCCATCTTTCCACCCTTTCATCATCCTTGTTCCTCACACTTGGTGATATCGCCAAGAAAAACCATCACCAAAATGCTACCAAAGGGCGGACCAATGATGTGCCTAGGGCGCCGGAAGTGCTGATTGGTAGGTGGCTCTGCGCTTTTGAAGCTTGGTCCAAGAGAAGAAATCAGGGAACCGCACCCTGCTTGGCTGATCTTGGATCATAATCACGGAAACCCATGGTTTTTTGAGGTGCTGTCAGAGTCCGTTCTGATGTTTCCTGATGTTTCCTGATGTTTCCTATAAATTGTGGTTCCAGTGAGATTTGGGTGGACCCATTGCAAACACGCGAGTCAGGGATGCAACATAAACATTCTGAACACCACCAACGAAATATCACTTGTTGGAAGACAGGGTGTGCAATCGAAATACGGACACATGTGGGAAGCATCTTCAACAAGCACCAACAAGCGTGCCAAAAACCTGCAACTTATATGGGTTTGGAAATAGACATCCTCTAAATCCATTGGTTAATCATTAATAATCCTTTTCCCTACATGAATCGATTCATATTAACCAATATAGTCCCATATATTTAGAGGACCTATTCATTGTCCCACATTATCCCTATTCACATGAATTGAAATGGCCAGTTCACAGTGGTAGATCCTCCCATTTTCAGGGGTATCTCAGGATACCCAAGGTTTTGCAGCCGCAGTGGCTGAAAGGTCTCAGCATCTGTCCTTAGCACTGGCGGGGTTGGGTCTGAGTTGGGTCATGCCATCTGATTTGTGTTGCCATTTTCAGGGGGGAAAACGCCAAGTTTGGGGCACCCCGGATTTTGGGAGACGGCCATCATTTCTTTCAATGGAATTCGCATCATGAGCTCCCTGTGATCCACGAATCATTGGGTGATAAGGCACAGCTTTTTTCGGTGTCCAGACGGCCTAGTATCCCCATCATCCCGGGTTTTATCAGCCAACACCAAGGGGGGAACACCTTGCCACGAGATGCCCAGAGTCAAATTTCGATGGCAAGGTTTGGTGCAGTATTTGTAGTCACATCGATCGTCTGGAAGATAACCTCCTGACTTTCAGCATCTTTGGGGATGGCATTGAATGACACTGCCATGATGTCGTGTGTTGATTTTCGAGTTCTAACAGCTCCATGTGACACATTTTTTCAAACCATCTTTACTCTCAGCCCATCCAGCCCATCTGACAGAAAAACACGGAAAAAACCATGGAAAATGACCCACTCCTTCGTACGGCCAATAGGCCTCTTGAACCAGGCCGATTTTGTTCTTCATGAGGTAGGCTTAGTTGGGACTGGCTCGGCCCAAGAAGTGGGGTGTGTTTGGCATGTCAGTTTCTTACAAGAACCATGTCACAAATGCTATGACACTGCAATCATGTGAACAACTGGTGGGCAAACCAGTGGTCGTTGCTCTCATGACCAGTGATGTTGAGCGTTTTCTCTAGGTGCGTGGTTCAAAAACATACATGATTCTGAGATGCTCTCCAAATGGCTACTCGAAACAAACCTAGTGGATAACCCAAATTCTTAAAAAAATTAGACCTTCCACTAGGTTTGTTTCTAAATTTAGTGGATAACCCAAACAAACCTAGTGGATAACCTAGTGGATAACCCAAATCTAGTGGATTCTCGCAGCAAAAAAACAAAAAAAAATCAGATCCGCAGAACATCGTGCCAATTCTTAAAAAAAACATGTTTTTTTTTGCGCCGTTCGTTCACCATCTGGATCAACATCTGATAAAAATCAGCATCTTGTATGGTTCCAACATTTCTGGTTGGTGGTTGACCTATTCCATATGATTAATAGATGTTAATAGTGGTTAATAGTGGTTAATGATGGTTAATTATGACTGCTTGGTGGTTGACCTACCCCTCTGAAAAATTATGGACAACTCGTCAGTTGGGATGATGAAATTCCCAACTGAATGGAAAGTCATGAAATTCATGTTCCAAACCACCAACCAGTATATAATTATTCTTTACAATAAGTATGCAGTATAAGAAATGATACACCCATGAAAAACCGCATGGCCCGTAACAACCAGACGTTTCTCTTGCCGGTAAAAACAGAGATTGGTCGAAAATCCACCCAGTTTTCCCGAGTTTTCGCCAGTTCGACCAGTGACTGTAGCCATCCACAGGATTTCCACCTCCACAACCATCCGCTTGATTACTGCAGCTGATCATTTGTTGGACCTGACTGGGGCTGGTGGGGGTAGGTTGGGTAAGGTGATTTTCGTGAGAATTTTTGGGCTTCATTGGGAGTGAAGTATAGTGAAGTTTTGTTGTTTTGTTTCTGATTATAGTATGACAGTATGACCAACCAACTTGTTATGATTGCCTGAAAGAAAAACACAAAATGTGATCTGGTTGGTGGTTGACCTACCCCTCTGAAAAATACTAGTCAGTTGGGATGATTATTCCCAATGTATGGAAAAATAAAATTGATGTTCCAAACCACCAACCAGTAATGGTGTATCATCATGTTCGCTAGTATTTGATGGCCCTTTTGGGAATACATCCCATGTTCGGCACAGAAATGATGATCAACCAGTTCAACCAGTCCTTAAATTGCCTGGAAGAGGTGATACGGTGATGCTGAAAGATCAAAATAATAGGAAATTGGCAAACATAACTACATCAACTCTTGGATTTATGGCAAAGAATAGGCAAACATGGGGAAAAAACCAAAACCGGGGATCCTTTGACAAGCCTGTTACCAGAGTTTCCCAGAATACCAGTAATGAAACATGACAATGGAAAATCACTCATTTGCCCTCTGTTAATTTAACATAGCTATTGAACATTGCCAATTTATAGTTGATTTACCTATAAAAAAATGATGATTTTCGATAGCAAACTGTGAGTTTCCCATCCATTTGAATAGGATTTTCCATGATAAACCATGCATTATAGGGTGCCCTCTGGTAAACTAACATAACTATGGAACATCACCATTTTTATTGGGTAAATCAAAGAACGTTAGCTATGTCTATGTTTGTTTACCAAAGGGTAAATCCCCATCATCCATTATTCATCCAGGATTATTGGTCGTTTTACCCTTGTTTTCCCACTATCTTCCCATGATTTTCCCATGATTTACCAGATCCATGGCCATTTCAGGAACCTAAATTGGAGGTACTTACCATATATAAGGCCTCTTTTTGAGGCCTAAATTTCAGGGAATATCCCCACAATTCATATTTCAGCCTGAAATATAGTACCAGAGTAATGTACCTCCATCAATTGGATCCTGAAGATCTCCCATAGATCCCATGATTTCCCATGAAAAAAACCCATCATTTTTCCTATTGATCCTCATTTTTCGATGGGAATTTCCATGATTTTCACCACCATTTTTTCTTTCTTCGGAGCTGCCGAGAAGAGCTGCGAATATCCGGGAGGTCCACCATCCTGCCACAGGGTGTACCTGGCCATCTGGCCATGGCTATCCATGGCTGCGGTGGAGGATTACCTGGCCTGGTCAACATACCAAAAACGATGAAATATCCACCATTTTTCATGGGTAAATCCACGAACTAAATGGTGATGTTCCATAGTTTTTTGTATTTTTACCCAAGGGTGACCATGGTATAAATGGCCAATTGTTGTCCATGTTTTCTGATGATTTACCATGATTGAGCTATAATTTTTAATGGTGATTCTCCATAGCTACGTTAAATAACCAGAGGGCAACTAATGAAACTTATATAACTATCCTATATATATGAACATAATATCAGTTCTTACACGATATAACTTATATATAATGTATGAGTTTATAGATCGTGTGATATAATATGTTTTTTGCCCGGGCTTCCAGAGGGTTTGCCCATGGTTTGCCCTATCTTAGCCTCTGGACGGAGGACTAAGCACATGATGAGATAATGATCATCAGGTAAATATCTTAAGACTTAGCAGATTTAAATTTCTGCTAAACACAAAGCGCAGTTTAGAAAGGCAACCAATGGGGCTCCACCGTGAAGCATGGTGAACGGCTCCACATTTCGTGGCAAAGGTATCTAAATCTATATGATGGTTACCCAGGAGTCACTCTCACCGCATGTCATTCCACATTTGCTCACAGCCACCATTTTTTCAGCTGTGGATGGGGGCCTGACAAGTTGTTTGGATGTTTGTTTGGGTCCATTTCGCAGAGAAAACCATTGAACAAATGGAAGCCCTAGACTGCAGGGGAAAACTGGCTGAGGCTCAGAAGCAATCCAACACTGATCCCTTCTGATACCATCTGGTTATTTAACATAGCCATGGAAAATCCCTTTTAAATGGAGGTTTGAATGGGAAAATCATCTATAAATGGGCAATTTTCCGTGGCTATGTTAAATAACCAGATGGTACATTCAAAAGAACCATATTTCTGGAAAAAACATGTTAAACCATTTCACCGACCTATGAAGTTCGGCCATATTCCCTTGAGGCCCCATGATATCTCGTTGGAAAAAAAACAAATCCGCCATTATTTATCATTAATTTCCATTTATCACTATTCAAATCACTGTAATTATATCATGTGCGATTGATTTGACGATCGGTTCACTATATTTTTTCATTATCATCCATGAACCACTAGATAATTCACATTAGATCAACGGTTTTTTTTGAGCTCATTTGTTATATAATATCACTATCTGTATCATGATATTTTCACTCAAAGTCACTAGAAATAAATCACCAAAAGTGAATGATAAATCATCCACAAATCATCTACAAATCACTTATCATAAACCACCATCTTCCCCATATATTTCAGTAAAAAAATCACTACAAATCAATTTCACAATATAAATCACCATATAAATCATTTATCATCCATAAATCATCCATAAATCATCTATAAATCATCTATAAATATCAGTTTCACTCTATAAATCACCATATAAATCACTTATCATCTATATCAATCTCCTCATATTTCCCATAGATTTCTGGATTTCATGGCCATCCCATGGCCATCCCATGGCTTTTGGGCACATGGCTTCCACTTCCTCCGCCGTTACGAAAGCCCAGCAGGCGCCACAGGAGCCCTGGTTCTTCACCGGACTCACGGCCTCGGAGATGGGATGGATTGGGATGGGATGGATTGGGTTACTAACCCTCAGGTTTTCATGGGGTTTTCATGGGTTTTTACTCCTGGTGATGTCAAGTTATAGCTATTGAAAATGACTACCATTTATGGATATAGTGGATTTAGACATTGAAAATGGTGGATCTTTCCATAGATATTTGTATGTTTACCAGAAGGTAATATATATACATCTATCTATTTATTAATCTATGTATAGATGTAACAACATGATCTATAAACAATTAAAAAGTATATATTTCATGTGATGCATATGACCTATATTAATCCATGTATGTATATATATATATGTATAAATATGTGTGTGTAAAATGTTTTATCTATAAATAAAATATAAACTGTATACATTACATATGAGAAATATATATTTATATATATATATAGTCTATTATATCTGTACGTATATATATAATAATAATTAACTCATGATATACATAATGTACATAAATACAGCATATGCAACTGATATTATATATGCTATGGCAAAGGAACATGTCTGCTTAAAAGAAACACACCAGAAATGAAAATGACTTGTCAAGTAAAGATGCACGCTGGAACCGCGATTCTTGACACCTTTTTCGTTTATTTTCCCTTTGAATCAAATGAACATCTCATCCACATTGCAACAAAAATATGGAAATATGGTTTTCCGTTCCAGTCATCTCAACCTTGGAGGTTTTTTTTGGAGCCCAGTTTGAAGGCCACAAGTTGTGTCTGTTGAGGTTTCTGCTATGGCCGGGAAGTTCATGACCCTATAATGGATCTACTGGAAGAAAAAAACGGTTCCTGAAATGGCCATTGATTGGCAACTATGCCTGCATTTCTTTGTCTATATCTATCACAGGGATCTAGGGGATGATGCATTGTCATATTCGTATCAGTTGCAACGTTTTTTTTCATAGTAGCGTTTGGCATTTCATCTGGAAAAATGCACGACGATATATATATATATATATTTATATTTATATATGCATACATGTACATATATACACACACATTCACACACATATATATATATATATATATATATATATATGTATGTATGTACGTACGTGGGTATGTATGTATGTATGTATGTATGTGTGTATGTATGTATGTATGTATGTATGTATGTATGTATGTATGTATGTATGTATGTATGTATGTATGTATTATGTTTCATTCGGATATTGTTTGGCCTAAATTAACTAAATTAACTTAACATATGTAACAAACACAGTTTTATGCTGAAGCAATCTTTCTAAGCAGCAAAAACTCAACGGGTTTCAGTGGTCTCAGCACCAGACGCGGGTCAAACGCCAGTTGAGAGCAGGAGGTTCTGGTGTCTTTGGCAACTGGAAAGCCGTGACGTTCAGCTCCTTAGCATTGGGAACTTGGGGTATCTTCTCAGCACTAGAAATGAGGGTTGATGGATTGGTTGAACCCCAAAAACCATGGGGATTTCATCGGATATCATAGGATCTTCCCTTAACTGGGACTTGTGGATTGCTGAGAATGTTATATCAGAATATGAATAATATGGCTGTAACAGGTGGAAGAAATGGAGGCTTTACCAACCAAAATATGGGATCAAATATGATCAAATTGAAGGATGCAACTTAGTAACAGGACAATCATAGAACTCACACACTCACTAACTGGTTGGTGGTTTCATTCTCCCATATATTATGGAATATAAAAAATGTTCCAAACCACCAACCAAGATCTATGTAGATATGTCCACAAATCGCAACTTTCACCCGTTCCAGAAAGGCAACTTCAATTATGACACGACCGAAATCGCAAATTTCAAGGTGGATTTCGTATCTGTTTTTGTTGGGAAAATTCATCAGCCTTCCTATCAACCTTCGGCCCTTCCGATCCAAGTTTCTTTGGCTGCGGATCCTAGTGATTCCTGCCTCAGCTTGCCACAAATGGCCTTGCAAAGCGATACGAATTGAATTTCCCAAGATTTCCCAACCTTTTTGATACTCCAAACATCTCAAAACCATAATTTTCGCCACATTTTTTGCAACAAAACGGTGCACACGGTCGAGTTCCCAAGCGCAGCCAAAGGAGCAAAAAAACATCAGTTTTGAGCCCGCGCAGCGGCAACTCTTCAGCATAGAAATCGGAAAAACCTCGGATCCGGCAGAGATGTTTCCTCTGTGAAAGCCAGTGCGGAGGGTCTGGTGCAATGCTTAAAAGTAAGCATGTACATCAACACAGAAAATGGGTTGATCTTATTCGATAAACATGTCCTATAATGACGGATACCCAATTCACGGCCATTGCAAACCAAAAATGATTTCCATAACAAAAGTTGGTGCATGAGGACCATGAAAGTCTCGGGGTATTCAGCAAACCCAGTGGTTCATTGTTTCTTTTTGCGAAAGCGGTTACTAGTGATTATTCACTAGTAGCTTTAACATACCCTTGTCCATTTGTGCTGTTAAACATGTTGAAAACCACAATTCAGGATCTAGCATTGCCTAGCATTTCTTGGGGTCACCAAGACCACTTGGCCATGCCGAGCCTGGCTGCTTCCAAGAAACTATTGATCCCAAAAGCATCGCCTTAGCAGAAAAATCGGAAAACGACGTGAGGTCATAATGAAATTCATCCGAAATATATCCATTAAAAATTGTGATTTTCTATAGTTATGTTAGTTTACCAGAGGGTATCTGGAGTGGATCATCAAAATTCAAAGAATTGCACCATTCGATCCTTTCCATTTTTGGGATGTCCAAGTGTACCTTGGATTCTCATGGATTCCCATCCTCAAAATGGGTTGAAACTGTTGATCCTGGGATTTGTCTGGAGAAATTATCGGCAATTGGGGCATGTTTTCATGTTTTGATAACAAACTTATTCAATGTTCCTCTATATTCCACTATTGTGTTTCCATCCGTTGTTCTTTAGGGGGCACATCCAAATCACCATTTTTATCTGGTACATCCCACTGAATATTTCGTGGCACCCTCAATTTCCCCATGTCATCTGGCATCACGAATGCCGATCCAAAGTTCGTTATCCCCCTATGGATTATTTTTCACGACCACCTTTAGCATGGTTGATTCATGAATGCCTTTTTTTACTTGGTGCTTCATCCCATCTATAAATCAATTATATGATGTTATATGCCTAAGTACAGTGTTTTAGCAAATGGGATAAGTAGGATTAATCATCACCTATACTATACCTCGGTATACTTGGGTTAACCCTCCTACTGGGATGAACCACCAACTGGAATTCTTAAATCCACCCTGATTTTTTCACCTCCGAGAAACTCAGAAGCCCTGAGCCGCTGAGGTGTTGCGACCGCCTGCGCGGCTGGAGAATGCGGGTCAAAACATACCGGTAGAAAGAGATGACAGGAAAAAATGACAGGCAAGCTAGATTAGATGAGGAGAAGTTAGATAGCGTTGATTTTGAGAGAATTTGGAGCTGAGTTTGGAAGAGATAAGTTTGGTAGGGGCAAGTTTCATAAAGAAAAAATGGGTGGATAGAATGTGGGTAGAACCCAATTTGATCCAAATGAGTTTGATACAAAAGAGTTGGATGGAGGTAAGTTTTACAGAGGTAGGTTTGATAGAGGCAAGTTTGATAGAGATTGGGTAAATTTGATAGAAATACACGGCTGCGAGTCAAAACCCTGGGACACAAACAGTAGCTTAAAATAGTTGGTAAATGGATGTTTGTTCCCCCATTCATATGTTATAACATAGACCCGGGCAAGCCGGCGGCGGAAGTTTCCCAAACATAAATGACCTATAGTTCAAAGACACCCTGTCCCGACCGTGTCCTTCCCTCGACAACCGTTTGATTTTTTCAGCGAGA
>Ga0126342_10000028_pt1 | contig 70466 bp, 61 predicted proteins | sample Cyp1metagenome_FD_92528 | JGI IMG/M metagenome (GOLD analysis project Ga0126342, IMG submission 92528) | Coral microbial communities from Lord Howe Island, Old Settlement Bay, Australia - Cyphastrea 1 metagenome | ecosystem: Host-associated > Invertebrates > Cnidaria > Coral ...
AACCATGGAAACCACACAGATATCATGGAAACCATGGCACAGAGTGTGTCGCGTTTCAAAATGAGTAATAAAGTCGCGTTTCAAATTGAGTATTATCCCGCGTTCTAAAACGAAACCTTCCCGGTCATCACTCACGTCTGAATCTCATAGCCACACTTGTCGCACAAAATGAATCAAAATGATGTTTCGATATGTTTGGCGTGTTTCCAAAACATAGGCATGGCCACCGGGTCCTCATCCCGATCAACGGACAGGCGCGGACGGTTGCATAAACGAAAACCCTTTGCTACGCATCCGGGACAAATAGATACAAATAGACTAAATAAACGGGTTGAAAGTCATGAATGGCTCCCAAACAGAACTGTGCAAGGTTTTGAAGGCATGTTTTGAAAGGAATGACACTTTCTTTCATCTGCGCTGTGGGCTGATATCCTGTTTGTTGGCTCCTTCTATTCCCATCATAGCCACAGGCAGCCCCGCCTTCAACAGCTCCTCGTACAAGACTTTGCCCGGTCCACGGACGCCGGGGACACCATCACGGATCTCGGCGCAGACCTCACTGTGGTCCAGTGGTCCAGTTCCATTCCACAATAAGCGATGCACAAACTGCGTCCTATATCGGATTCCCCAAAACTGTCGTAGGAGAAATGATATCTTGCAATGAAGATTCTTCATCAATGTGAACCTTAGAATAACTTTTACAACCACAAAAGAAAACATATTCCGGATAGAGGTACGACGAAAACTTCTTGCGGATTTTCCGCCGAAGCCAAAACTTGATGCCCACAAAAATCCTGGGGTTTATTGCAGATCGGCCTTGGAATCGTGGCCCCAGCCCATGTCTTCCAGGTGATACAAAAGGTCAACAAAAATGAGGCAGGAAAACTCCAACCTTTGCCATGTATGTCCACGGCCCAGGTACCTCCAATAGCAGATCGCCTGCTTTCACCTGGGAATGTGGTCTGGATGATCCGAAAAATCGCCATGTTTGGCTTCCACATCTTTGTAGGTGACACCATTGTTCACATCTGGGTCATGTTTTCGAATTTTAGAGTAAATGCCAATCCACGACAATATTATGCCACAGCAAAAAACATAAGTGGTATACTGTAAGTGGTATGGTTCAAAATCCCTGAATTGCGCCTGTCGGTCTGGATGAGCTTGGTTCCACTCGGCCAACGCACCAGTTTGGTGGATGGCAGCAATTCGCAGCCCATTCTCCTGTTTGAACCTGCCGGGCACTGGGCCGAATTCTCCACTTACACCGGACCAAATCCAAATAGGCTTGTTTTTTGAGCTGTAATTTTTCTGATATTCCCATTACAGATTCCAAGTAGTGATTGTGGGTGGTGAAGAAACCCGCCACGTTAGGTGAGTAGGTGAACACATGAGCAACCTCCTGGTAATACCCTGGCAGTCCAGGAAATTGCTATGAGGAAGTATCGAACCATCTTCTATGGAGGATTCCCTTTGCCACGTTGAATCGCCAAAGGGTATTACCACTTTAAAGCATCATTTTGATGGTTCAATCCCCATGTTTGATGGTTATGCGTTTTGGCTGGTGACCCCCCAATGTTATCCAAATGTCATTTGGGATTAGTGAACCATAAATCCGAATTCATGCTTGGTTTGTGGATTATAGTCGGTGATGGTTCAATCCTCATTTTTCATGCTGAACTACACATTCTTGATGATTTATTATGTAGCCGGAAACAATGGAATGCTGACTAACATCAATATGACTGAGGGCTTGTTGATTGGAAGGGTGAGATCAATCTTTTACTCACGTATATATATACACATACATATATGTATACATATCATACATGCATACAACTATACAAATACATAGTCTATACACGTACATCCACATTACATATGTACATATGTGTATTTATAACAACAGGTATACATACATCTCTCTCTCTCTAAATATATATATATATATATATCATATATATATATATATATACAGTGACATACACACATAATCACACATACATATAACCATATATACATAATATATAAACTGTTTCAAAAGCAGCTTAAAAAGCCGTTGAGTGAAACATCTTTCACCGCTGCAAGGAACGTGAAGGCACCGAGGCGCCATTTGCCGCTGACCACCACCTGAGGCAGCGGATAGGGTTTACCGCCAGTAATAGCAGCAATAAATAACCAGTAATAATAGTAATAACCAATTATTATAGTATTATAGCAATAATAACCAATAATAGTAACCAGTAATAACCAATGATTCAAATGATGAGATTTTTGAATAGCCAGAATAGTAACCAGTAATAACCAATTATAGTGATAAATAACCAGTAATAACCATTATAAGATAAGTAGGAAGGATTTTTGAATAACAAGAATAATTAATAACCATAGCATCGATAATTATTGATAATACTATCATTAGCAATAATTGCTAATACTAATAATAAAATAGTAGTGATAGTATTAATGGTAGTAATAAATAGTGATAAACACCAATAATCATTATCAATAATAACAACAATAATCGCTAATAATAATAATAAAATCATGAATGACAAACAATAGAGGGTAAACATAGCAAACATGATAATGATAAGAAGTGGATGCTTTGCTTTTTTCCTGGAGAAGGAGCATGGGCAGCGGTATAGATTATGTACTCAGTTGTGCTGGGTATCCCATGGCTTGAGACAAACCATATCAATTCCTGTTGGTTTGCTAAATCCAACATCACAAATGGCTAAGGGTCTAGTCATTGGAGTACCAACGAACCATCAAATGCCTTGTCCCGGTCTGAAACCGTCCAAACTTCGCAGCTCCCCAAACTCTGAATCTGCCCTTGTTTCGACAAGTAGCTTGAGGTTTGTAGATACCCCCAGATAGGCTATTCATCCTGCTTTATTAGTGATCCATCTGATTCCAACATGGGATGTTTGGGATGGTATTTCTCCCAATGGGGAGTGCCCCATGTCGATATCTCGAGGCCAAGGAACGTCAAATTCCTCACCCAGGGACCGTTTTACCTCTGCCATTGCAGCAGAAAACACCTCGAAGACCAAGACCGACGCGTTCGAACAGGATGAATCAATCTAATTTCATGTGATTTCATACGAATTCATCTTCTTTGCTTGTCCTTCGTCTCTTGACAAGGCCTGCATTGGTGCTGACATGTGCTGACTCAGATTGTAGGATTACAGTGCTTCAAACCGTTGGTGTCTTCAACTGCCTGAGCAAAAGGTGAGATCGGTCAGATCCGCATTGGAGAGAGGTGTTACTAGTGGTCTCTGTACTTGATATACTCGAAATCCAATACAATCTGGGGATGAATCTAAACTGGGGGGCTAGTCATTGTTTGTACTAAACTTACTAAACTAAAGCATCCATTTGACCATATTTGACCCATTCCCATTTGTTTGATATGAATCATCCAGCATTGGCTGAACTTGTCTGACAGGGTCTGGCAACTGGAGACCCCAATCTTGAGCACGAACCAAGTTCTTTTGCGAATTCAACTTTCAGAAACACCAATTTAGTTGTGGAAGATGGAATTAGTTGTACCAACACCACGGTCCTTTTTCCTGTGCAACGTTCGGGCGCAGTTTTCGCCCCGTGAAAATTTATGGAGCACATTCCGGGAAGCTGTACATTGAGCCATTGAGCTAAGCCATACGGATACATCTCAAATGATGTGATATAAAACGTGCACGGTGAAACCTCAAAATGTCTGTGCGAAGCTGAACGCCATTGATGGCTAGCGCCCAAAAAAACCTCAATTCACTGCCGGTGATCAGTTCCAAAACTGATGGAATCGCTTGATGCTCTTTGAAGATATGTCCATGACAATTCCCTTTCAAGACTTTCAAGCTTCAATTGATTGGTAACCTACCCTGTAAGGCAGTTCAAGTCCTTATCTGGCAATTTCCTATCCGACTCCCATGTTCTTGGCCATGGCCCTACCAAACCGTTGCAAAACATACTATTTCCTGGTTGTCAGGACGCAACGTCCATCTGATCACAAGATCCACATGATAAAAAAACGGCCGCACACATACTGATTGCAAAAAGTTATCATATCAACTTGAATCATTGATATAGAATATCATATGGAAATATATGGAATATGATCATAACCTTCAAGCCCTTACTGGTACCGTCCGGTGAGGTCCTGACTACGCAGCTACAGCTCCGACATGTGCTTCCGATGATCAAAGATGATCGATGTGCAAAGTGTAGGCCCAATGTACCCTCTGGTTATGTCAAAATAGCGAACTGGAAAGATCCACCATTTTTAATGGGAAAATCCACTATTTCTATGGTCATGGCTTCAATAGCTACGTTAAATTACCAGAGGGTAGAGGAAACAGCACAGATCGTTTTTTTAGGCAAAGATCGTTTTTCAAATGACCTGAGTTTATCACAAACCGTTGCCATATGCCCTGCATATGCCTGTACCACGGCACCGTCCTTCACTGCCTGCGCCATCATGTTGGCCACAGCTTCCACTTTTGTTTCACTGCAAATGCCGGACTGTAGAATCAGCTGGGAATAAGTCACATAAGAAACTCAAGTTAAACTTATTCCCACTTATTTGGGTGATATTTGTGAATATGTTTTTGTCAAGTTTTGTCTATCCAAATCATCGTTGTGTTCGTCCACTGGATCCAGCCTCCGGCGTCAGGACGGAGATGCAATTCGAGAGGATCACTGCGCCATCCTCTTCTTTGTGTCTGCCTCCATCAGTTTCCCATCATTTTTATGTTTTATGGATGTACATTATGGATGATGATGATGATGATGATGTGTATATATATATGATGTACCTGATATGATATGACTTCCATTATTTTGATGGATGATGTTCCTTTTATGATATGACTTGCTCGTAGATGATAGAACACTTCCCCCCCGAATCCAATCATCCAGTGGTTTTGCCAGCCTTGTTCCCAGCGCATGTTGCTGGTAGTTGGTCTGGTCCCAGAGTCTTCACCCTGAGCTACGAGAGCAGCTACGAGAGCAGCTGTGAAGCTGGAAATCCACTGATTTTCAGGTCATGTTGGTCTCATTGGCCAAGAGGGCTAGGGACCAAACCAACTTCTCAAGGCCCACCTGGCACATTTTGAGTCAGAAATTCGATCCCAAAATGCAGCGGAATCACCAAGTCATTGCCTCGAGGATTTTCTGTTGCTCAGGAGACAGCATCCTGCCAGCTGAAGTTTGCCAGTCCTCGGACTGGAGATTTCATGTTTCACATCCCCAGGTGAAACAAAAATGTACATACTAAGCATACTATGTAATTACGACATACTAAAACAGAGTGTTAAGGATCATCTTCCCAACTTTGGATGCTGGTTTTAGGCTGTTTAACTGTTTCATATATCAAAAGACTCATCAGTGCACATGGGATACAAAAACGCAAGGAATCGGGAGATCACCAACAAAGGGCATTTAACCGCCTAATATCAAATATATCATATATCCCATCATTTATCAAGAATATCAAGAAATATCACAGATACAGCTGGTTAAACATGTTAAATGAGTGTTAAATGTCCAAACATATCCAAACATGTGGGCCAAAAAAGGAGCCGATGCATGACTTGTCCAACTTTCAGACCTCCCAATGGTTGCTAGTTGTGAATGTTGTATGCTGTCGTACATTCAGACAATATTTTGTTTACTGCTAGATTTCATGAATATCATCTGAATATCCTCTGAATATCATCTGAATATCCATGAATTACATTCCCGCATTTCAGAACATCACCACACTTTTCAAAAAAGCAACAACTCACCATTTGCAACCAAGTTTCCATCTCCTCCAAAGGTATGGACTTTTCCAGATTCCCATCATCCACATAGACCACGTCCACCCCGTGGCCTCGTTCCACCCTTCGATAGGTCATGATAGGTCCAGGTTGGAGAACGGCAAGTCGGATAAGTCGGATAAGTGCCAAATAGCTGGTTGGATAGCTGGTTAGTAAGACTTAGTAGTTGGATGTAATGATGGGTGGGAATGTACTTTTCCAAACCATCAGTAGTACTTAGTAAGACTTAGTAGTTGGATGCATTGTTGGATGTAATGATGGGAATCTACTTTTTTTCCCATCCAACAAAGGCCACAGCCATGGGAGCCCCCGCCATCTACGCGCAGGATGATAACTTCAAAGCTCAGATCGTCGATGCTACGCATGGCAATCTGACAGATGCGCTTCTGACGCTTCTGACGCTGGAATCAAACATTCTGTGGCCGCACGGGGACATGAGGTAAGTGGGGTAAATAGATCTAACTGGATCTAACTGGATCTAACATAGGTCTAACTAGTGAATCTATGTAGATCTTGTTGGAAGACATCTTGGGATGTCACCCTGGTCTGGAGGTTACCGCACCTGGCCAGGCTGTATCGACCTCAGCGGTGCGAAAGCGCACAGGTGCCAACACAGAACTTTCATAGTCCACAATAGTCCATCCACATGCTGTTCTACCACACATGGCAGAAACACAAGAGAAAGATTCACAAAGATCCAACTACTATCCAACTATCTACCGATTATCTCCGAAGATCTGCAGTGAAGTTCTCGGAAAGTCTTCGCTGAGGCTGTGGCTCTCCCATCACCTGAAGTGGTCGGTCAAGCTCCGTTGTGGGAAAATGATGGGAAAAAACATCGTAAACTCATTACATTACATCGAACTACTGCATGGTAGCTGCGTAAAACTGGGATTTCAGGATTTCAGAAGAGACTTGAAACACAAATCTGTAGGTTGATACAAGGAAAAACCGCCTGATCAAAACATCTCGTAAATTTCATGGAATGCCTCTGTCACCACTGCTGTGCTCCGTGTCCACTTTATATCAACTTGTCTCAACCATGGAATCATCCCGGTAGGAAAGATATTTCCTTTGTGAGGTACAATAACATGGTGAACATCCGCATCTTGAGCGCCTTCAGACGAAGCACAGGCACAGGAGGTCTGTAAAATATCAGCCAAAAAACAAAAAAATATCATGAAATAGGATATAATATATATGATTCTGATATATCTATATAATATAACATATATATATATATTTACGAATTCTTATATATCAATTATATGTGTATATATGAAATATCATCAGCATTTCTTGGAGGCTTCACGTATCTGAATTCTGTCTGTCTCAAGTGTCTCATGCCTTGTACCTGCCGGATTTGATGCTGCAACTGGACTGCCTGTCTTTACATTGGTACCATGAGCAATGTCCTACGCTACTGAGCCAGGAAGAGGCAAAGGCAAAGCACGCTTCAAGTAACCAATACTGGGCAGGTGTGAAGACAGAAGACTTCTCTTACATATTCTGGTCCAGCCTAATTTTTCTAAGGCCTCACCATGCCCCTCTTCGTCCCCTTCGGGACCAAAGGATGGGAATTCTTATTTCACCAGCACTTTTGCGCCAAGCACATTCCACGCATTTTGCGTGGGAAGCTATGGACGGCTATGGAAAGCTAGGCAAAGCTGTGAAACTGACGTTCTAGAACTTGCATCATCAATTATTCGGCGTTGGTGTTGATAAAAAAAAAAACAACATACATATTTATTTGTTTTTGGATGTTGGAAAAGGGGATAAGGAGGTCCTGATAGTCCTGCTGATTCTGATTTTGCATCCAAGGCACCCGACTAGAAACGGAAAGACCTTCGGCAATCGGATGGCGGGTGAGGGTCAAATGTCTTGGATTTCGTCATGGATCATCTGTATTAAGCATCAAACATCATGCATTTGGCGATGTTCCTAAATCGTCTAAATCATCTACGATCCTGTTACATATATTGACATGTATTGAAGATGGCTGATTCGATGATGACTTGCAACTGCCTGGTGAGATTGCCATAAGGTACTTGCCCCAACGGTTTCCAAGAGAGTTGGAACGGAAATTCCGTGGATTCCGAGCTGTTGCTCGCAGAATCTCCCAGATTCTTGATGCCTCTCCTTCCTTACGTCCTTCATACCTCCATGCCCACTGAACTAAAACCCCATGGGTTGCTCCCTATCTTGGAATATCTCCACCATTCCAGAAATCCAGGAAAGGCACTTGTGAAGCTTGGGCAGCGATGGATTGTAGTAGGCCGGGCCGGGCACAGCAGACAACTGGAGCGGAGCGGCGGGGGGTTAGCGCGTTGTCCGACTTTTTCGACTTTTCATGGCATAGTTTGGAACTCAGTTCCTGCACCTTTGGGGTTCCAACCGTCCCAACCAGGGACCATCTCGGACACAAATCCACCACAATTCTATTCCAAGGGAGACATGATATCACCCATATATCACCCATATATCACCCATATATCACCCATATCACCCCAAATCTGCATGTAACAGACGATACATGACTAAGCTTAGCTTTCCCGGACCGCACGGACCCAACGGACCCAACGGACCTGGATCTTGTTGCGCTCTGAAGCCGAAATGAAGGCCGACTTGGCGGAAGTCAAGCGATTCACAGATGGTGGGCCCTGCAGCGAAGCTGGACCCGGGGGAAATTCTGGGGATAAAATCGGATAAAACAGCATGGGAAAACACCATGAAAAACAATGGGATGTTTCATCATGAAAAACAGTATGGACATGGGAAAACAGATGAAAACAGCATCTCATCTTGGCACCTGTGAAGGATATTTAAGGATATCCCTGGAATATATCATGATGGGGGTTTCTTCAGGGCCAATCATTGGGGTTTTGCTCAGAATCAGAAGATCCATCAAGATATCAAGATAAAACTTTCGGGTCAGCGCCATTCAGCTGGTAATCTTAGATCTAAAGAAACAACTTGTGCTTACGAACCACCTAGTATCACATTCATGTGTTGGTATTATACTCCCCATATCTCAAAGGATCTCAAAGGTGAAACATCTCTTTTTTGGTCAGTTGATGCCAAAATTTGGCTCCAAATTGCCAAGAAATTTGGTGTTTTGTCTAGATCCATGACTCATCGAGTTTTCCCCGCAGCATCGCGCCTTTGGCTCGTACTTTCCAGGGCCAGGAAGGCGAGACAGCTCCTGCTGCCACTAGAAAGTTTTTGGACCAGTTAAGTTGGTGAAGAATTTCCCAACTGCATATATATATATGGGTTTGTCTGAAAATAAGGTATATTCCCAATGAAATAGCCATTTTTCATAGGGATAATGATCGTTAACCATTGGGTTTAGGGTACACTATTTTCAGACACACCCATATATATATATAGTTTACATATAGTAACTACAACTGACATTTGCCCCTTTTTGAAACTTCGTAACTTAGCTATGCACAGAATCCAGGGAGGGCGCAAGCTGCACCTCCGGTGCCCAGTCCGTGCGTTTGGGTCCGTCTTTGAAGGCGCTGGTGCACACCTCACCGTGTCTTGGGCCATGCTTCCAAGGTTGAGCAGGTTTCATTGGGATGCTTGGATTTACATATACAGATACATATATATATATATATATACATATATATATATACATATTACATTGTAATTCAAATGTATCATGTTATTTGTAAATGATGATCTATGTATATGTGTATATATATATGTGTACATAATTGTATGGTACCCGTATTTCTATATGGTCAACCGTCAAACAACCCTCATCTAACACCCCCAAAAAGTCAACACAAAAAACCTGGCGTCACTGGGTCACCAGGCCGAAGTTGTGGATTTTTCCAGGCTCTCCTGGTGATTCGGAGCTAATCCTAGATAGAAAATCCTAGATAGAAACGTCAACCATCACTATTTTGGGATATGTTGCTCCATTTTTTTTGAGCAAGATGAAACCCCTTCTGTTTTTTCAGGAATGGTGAGAACTGGGAACCCCCTTACCCATCGACTGCACTTTTGAGTTGTGTACCCTTGGAAAGCTGGAAGGCAAATCAGTAAACATGCTGACGACGATATCGGAACCATTTTTTAAAGCAATCCCTTTTGCATCACTTGCCGAATCAAGTGTTGGCAGCCAAAGATCCAAAATGGGATCAAGTGGGAATAGAACCTTAATCCCAAAAATCAAATTTAGGATTCCAAGTATCAAGTGGGATTACAACCGGAATTATATGCATTATAACTTATAACTATCATAGGTTCTTAAGTTAACTGGGATCAAAATTATCACATAACTATCATTACAACTATAATTATCTATAATTCGAACTATCATAACTGGGATTAGCACCCCAACCACCCCCCCAGCCTTTTTTTTGGAGCAAAACATCAAGCCATTCGTCCTGGTAGTGTCCAAAGTCTGGCTGCGCCAAACTTTGGGACCCACGACATTGGCGACTCACCTCATCTCCGAAATCTCCCAAAATTCCTTAGCGCCAAAGCTGTGAATAGCTGTGAATTGTGGATGAAACAATGAGAACACATGCTCTATACTGACATAGTCCAAGATAGCTCAAGTTCTAGCCATACACTGACAAGGGCGGAAAACCAACAAAGGGGTAGATATTTGATCTTTGGTTTGCAGCCGTTCCGTAGCTCAGAAAAGCAATCCCATTCTTTATTCGACCCTCATCTGGCTTGTAAAATCCAGTTTTTGATAGATGGACATTAGGGTGGGAAGCCGTTCAACAGCCTCAAAATGAGAAATTCAAACCTGTTGCATCCCCTTCTTCGGATAAACAACTTCTTGTTCAATTCAAGTCTTCAACTCCCAAGTTTCAATCTGTTCGTCTGTTGAAATCCCGAGTTTTGGTGTGTAAACTGCCAGAAATCGCCTGGGCTTCCGAACTCCTGGCCTTTGCAGAAGCCGCAGGGAGGTCGTGATGGATCCGGGTGATGTGGGGCGTGTGGCGCTCCTGGCAGGTCCCATCCCATCGGTCCCAAGATCTGGTGACTCATGGATGGCTCTAGATGGCTGATAGATGGCTGATTTCATGCTGATTTTTAGGTATTTGAACACATTTTAAACCAAATATCCCAAGTGATTACTGATTTTCAACTGCAATCTGAAACTCTGGGATAAAACATATCTCTGCTGGATCGATTGGGTTGATGATTTAAGATGATTGAAACAACACACCCAATTGAATTGATATTTTCCTTTTTTGACGTATCAATTCAGATGATGATTGAATTGCCGGGACTCTGTGACTCTGGGCTGATGATTGTCAAATTTTGAGGATTGCAAGAAACAGCGGACATTTGTTATGGTGATTAAACAAGTATAGATATGGGTACATCCAATTGCTGATGAATTCAGGACCCACCATTTGAACACTACCTTTGTGCAGGGTCGTATCTTACGACTAAATCTGTCTGAACTCTGAATTTGACTGGTGGTCAGCTTCGTGAAACTGAAAAATTTAACACAACCGGATGCCATATTTTTGCACAACGCTTTCGGATTTTCTCATCACCTTAAATCGGTGTTTTCACCATGACAACAATAGGTGTTTCCCAATTTGGGGTACCTTCTGTTCACCCCAAGTCATAGCTGGTATTGATTTATGGAGCTTCATCCCATTCAAAACACACAAAAATGCTATTTTCATAGGTATTGATCCATTTTTCCAATGGAAAAACCGCTTGGAAAACTCGGTAAAATCCATCGCTGGTCGCTCCTTAAAGGTGGGCATCCGCTGGTCGCTTTGAAGATACAGAGGCACATAGCCAACTGGCCTGGAAGAAATGATTTTCCCATGAAAAATGGGTGGATTTTCCATAGCAAACTGTTGACATAACCAGAGGATCATAAAACAAAGGACATAAAACCAGCAGTGCTTTCCTTGAAAACGAGTTTCTGAAAAATTATTGAAGTTGGAAGATGTTTGTTCCAAATTCAAGGAAATTCAAGCAACGTTACAACCAACGTTACCGAAGGGTTTGACACTTTTCACCGGCCAAACACAACACGTTTGGATTTCCGGCCTGGCCATGCCGTCGTAGTATTCTCCTGGCCCTGGAATGTCTGAAGGTTGGTCTCCTGGCAGCGATCATCTTCATTTCGATGTACGAAAAACCAAACTGACAAAATTGAGCAAACTGATTTCAACTGATTTCAACTGATTTCAACTGATTTCAACTTCCAGATTCAATTTTCTGTGGGACTTTGATATGTGGCAAAAGTTATCGCGGCACAAGGCAGTTCTAAATTGTTTACCTCAGTGCTATTTTGAACTATCATGGCTAATCTCAGATATCCATTAGTTGGTGAGTATCTCTTCCCGTCAAAATGGCAAGAAAATATATCCCCTCACAGTCGCCAACTCATTGACTCATCCTTCAGTAAAATCAACCTGAGAAACAAACATTCCATGGCCAGCTTCGAACATTCCCAGCCTTTCAAACGTGTGCTGGAATTGAAGGCAGCTTGTGCCGCTGCAGCCTCTGCGAATATTCACAAGACCCAGATGTGGCTCATTTTGATTGCCATTTCAATCGGTAAACATCAAACAACATCAAACATCTTTTGCAAACATCAAGATCAATGGGAATTTCAGGATGCCTTATATAGGCCTTATATATGGTAGGTACCTCCAATTTAGGATCCTGGAATGGCCATTGATCAAGATCGTCATCATGTGGACCCAGCTATGAGTCCCATGAGTTGTCCACAGGTTGCAGTCTGACAAAAATCTGCCTCTCTCGCTGGCAACATACGAGGATCATATTGCCTGGCCGTGGATAGCACCCATAGCAATTGATGACAACGAATTCAACGAATTAGAACACGCAGCACCTCGCCCCCTTAAAATCATAATATACATTAATATACTATAGAATGGGCCTACTGGCAATCATTCCTATGATGGTCATGATGATTCCTGAATATGGTAGTGAAGATCTCCTCCTCCTCATCATCATCATCATCATCATCACCACAAACTCGATTCTGTTCTCATCCTGACTGGCCGTGGCTATCAACTTTCTGTGCCAACACTACAGTTCACCACATGGCAGGACGACCCCGGCCCAGGCAACTTGCTGCTCGACGGCACCTGAAAGCGCTGGATCCGGCAGATTTGTTGAACAACGATGGACACCTGATGGGAAAGGGCATGGAAAATCCACTGAAAATAGTTGCACACATCTGGAACACATCAACTTCAGCTGAATCTGGGAATTTTCCCAATTTTCCCCATTTTCTCATTTCGTCCCTGGGGAAGAATGCAGACCTTCTGGCCATTCTTCGAGGGGTTGAAGTTGGCCGAAGCAGTCTGTGGCCACAGATCCGATGGGGGGAGCTGGACCGGGGTGACATAGGCTGCTTGTTTGGTGAGATATTTGAAACATTTTGAAACCACAAAGAATTTACATAACTATATGCAGATATATGCAGCTTATATCAGATACGATCCCCATTTCATTATTTCAATATATAGTTTTAATTTTAATTTCTGGCGCTTCCCCATTGCCCACCTTGTTGAAGTTCTTGGGCTCCTTGGTGCTGTGCAAGGCGCCCAGAGCGTTGTAGGCACCTTGGTCATGGCCCCAGATTTTCCACATCTCCCAGTACCAGCCGATTTTGCCGGCCTGGGCCTGGACATCCAAGACCAGGTGGTGGCATACTTGGCATGGACCTGCGAGCTGTAACCAATTTCTGTGATTCCGAATTGTCCGACTATCCTAACAACTTCTTGATATTGATATTCTATGTCTAACTGGTCCTCTTCTACCTCTACCTCTACAAAATCGATCAAGAAAACACGTGGGGGTTTGTATCACCAGATCCGAATTCCCCATTTATTGGAATGGGCTGGGCTGGCCTCATGCCAAAACGCTTGGCTTTGGAGGCAAAGCCACTGGTGCCCCCTGGCATCACACATCAATTGACCCACGCCATGCTAAACTTCTGCTAAAATCATCAATTTTTGAGTGAATCATTTTGAGTGATACTCAGTTTTGGATGAGGGTCTTTCTTTGATGATTTCTGACCCTTCAAGTATTCATTCTACATCCAAAGAACTTCAAAGATTCATTGCATCATTGCATCATTGCATCATTGACGGAACTGTATCAAAGCATCTCATGACATCTTCAGCGGAGCAAGCTTTGCCGGAGGCTCGAGCACCCCAACTGGGCCTTTCAGTAAATTCCTGCAATTCCGATCAGATCTACCAGGTAATCTACCATGGTAATCTACCATGGTAATCTACCATCATCTTTTGACCAAGCAATTTTTGGAGTGTCTGTTGATCTGATGTTGCCAAGTTGACAAGTGCAATCAGTGCAATCGTTTCTCCCCATGGTCCTGATGGAAAGTCTTCCGCTCCCCATAACTCAGCACAGGCGCGTGATCGCCGAGATTTTTTGAGAAACATTCCGTGAATTCCATGCCAGTTTCCGCTGGATCTGGATTTCATGTGTCAATCTCAGATCAATCAGGATTGAATCGGAAAGGGAACAAATAAATCAGTCGCCTTAAGTACCCATAGCTGATAATAAGATGCACTTTTCTGGTGATCCGACATTCGCTGGAAGAGCTGCCAATAGCTGGATTTACCAACTGATTTGGCCCTTGCAACGTTTCGACTGGCTCTCCATCCGACAACGAGAAAACACGATCTTTGGGATGTTTGGGTATCGGTCAAGAGTTGGAAACCAAAACGCTCCATCAATGACTTACATGACTTACATGAATTACATGTACTATATTACTATATATTCCATGATACTCCAGTATATTCCTATATTGGTAGACATATATTTATATACTATATTAGAGATATATAATATAATCTACTATATTATTATAGATATATAATATACAATATAATATATAATATTATATATGTATATGATATATTCATTATATTATATTACACACTTTTAGATATTGGCACTGGGTGCAACACCTTCCAGGCCCTGGACCTTCGATGTGTCTTTCCACCTGGATCAAGCCATGGGATAAAACCGACATGGGATGAGTGACTTAAAACCATCGTGAAATAACATGGAACACATATAGATTCCGACCAGAAGTATATCATTTAGATATATTTAGATGGTTGCAAAATCTGTTTTGACACATGCGCAGTCAGAATTAATATCAATGTTTAATAGTTTTTAATAGCGTGGTCTTGAATTGATAGGACATTCCTCGGTGAATGATCAGTATATGTATCTAAATATATTCAACATAGATTATACACGTGTCGTACAATCATGGCAAATTGAAAGTTCCTATGCTGCACAGGAAATTTGACTCCAAAGGTATCATTCTGAGAGGGTGTTTGTTTCGGTCGCCATGATTGATTACTGGAAAGTTGTTGGATGGTTCCTGAATATCCAAACTACACATGAACCAACACATTTTCATGAGATTTTCCACCATCCATATTTCCATAGTTCAATCAGTCTCTTCAGCAAAACTCCTCTGATCAAGAAACATCACTAGAGCTTTCCAGAGGAAAACCATGGAAAAAACACAGCAACATGCATCATCTCTTGCACTCCCCTTGGTAGCCTCGAAGCGCGTGGCCAGGCTGTTGAACCCTTTCAACTGGCGATCGAGATTCGATTCAGCGGGATGTCAAGTCGCTTTTGCTCAATAAAATGATCAAAATGGGATGGAATTTGATCCAAAAAAGGCGTAGGCGTACACCTACACAGCATTTGATTTTCCACAAACTTTCTGCTTTTTCTGCTTCATGAAGCGTTTCCGTGGCCAAAAAAGCCCGCAGTTGCCGACCTCACGGGTGCCCTCGATCAGGGTCACCGTGTAGCGTGAGGGAATCGTTGGCACCTAGGAATCAGGCACCCAAGCGTCAAATTGTCAGGCCATTTTGAACATCTCCTCTGACTCATACCCTCCAGGAGAGTATCCATATGATATACAGCTTATATCCAGATGATATATCCATAGTTGGAGGTTTCAGGATCCTCCTTGTCGTTGATCTTCATCTGATGATCGCTTGTTTTTACTGTTTCTTTTCATAGGTTCTCTGGTCATCTAACAGCTGCAACCGGATCCCAATGGAAAACCATAAAATCATAGTACCCATCATTTGTATCCATAATACATAATTATATAATTATACAATAGTTATGTACCTGTTATGATAATCAGTAAACATCATTTGTATCCATTTACTAATAGTTATATAGTTTACAGTAAACATCAGTATGACTGGTCCATACTGGTTCATACTGGTCCACAAACATTTTCATACAATTTTCATATCATACAAGAAGGTTTCCTAAAATGCCCAAATGGGGGTACCCACAAACTATCCAAGTTATGGACGGCCATTTTTAAATGACTTTGTATTGAAGCCTATTGAAACCTATTGAAACCTATGGCAACTTGGGGAACCCCCTATCACAACCCCCATGATTTACATGCCAGGAGTCTCACCGCTGAGCATGGCACAGACTTCGCTCGACTTCCCATCTCCTAGCGAATTTTGACATCGAAGTCCACTCGCCGTTTTGGGAAAATTTTGAGCCATACTAATGTTGTTCATTGTTGTCCCTTGTATTTTATTCTATTTAATTTTTGATAAATTGCTTATTCTGATGTTCATGATCTTTGCTGCACTGCTGCGTCAACTTCTCAACACTTCTGTCCTCCTTAAAACAAGAGTAAGGCGGAATTGACCACCACGTGGTGTATTTAGGCTGACTAGCAAAATAATTTCAACCATCCGCGCACTCTTCACACACCCAGCTAGCCACAACCTGGAATTCTCGTTTTCCCTCAAGGATCATCATTTCTCATTACAATTACAAACTTAAAACATCTTAACACCAGAAATATCCAGAACTAAATTAACAACATTTTGGGGAAATCTCCCAAATTCTGTTGTAACTTTCGGATGTGACATCTGTCGCCAGAAAACGCGCCTCTTGGTTCACCAGACTTCTCGATGGCTTACTGGGATGCCTCCCAAGATCCAGAGCTTTTCCCAAGTTCGCGATTTTCAAACCGCGGATATCTCATCATTTTCACGATGGACATATGAGATAGCATCTCTAGGACTATACCTCAAGTTTTCTAAACCCCATATCCAAAGCCTTCGAACAACTTCCTCATCCGGAGCACCATGGTGTCAGGAATGGATTGCAGATGTTTGGTAATGTGCTGAAGCGAATTCCAGAAACCATGCCACATTTACCCAATGACAATTGGGGAGTATTTTAGAACAGAGATAACACAAATAACCCCTTAGCATCCCTTAGCAATTTACCACACATTTCCCCAATGACTTGCCAATGACTTGCCAATGACTTGCCAATGACATCCCCTGACATCCCCTGACATGCCCTGGCTGCCATGGCCCTCGGGCCCTCGCGCCCTCGCCTCTCTGGCATCTCGTTGGACTGGGTGGCCTTTGGGCAACCGTTGATTCCAACAAGGCCATCCCATGGTCCATTCTGAGATGAAACATGATATAGAAATGAATCACAATTCACCAAACATTGGATGGATCCATGACTGAACGTCTAAGAAAGTCTAACACTCTAACTCCTAAATCCTCAGAGAATCATGGACTGAATCATTGAAAAACAACCCATGACTAACGTGACTAAGTACATGGACTCAATGAACCCATGGATTTACCACATGTTTTCATCCAAAAATCACCCATAGATGGCACCTCCACCGGCGCCACGAGGCCGCTCCCGGTGGCCGAAAGGCCAGAATTTTCGGGTGTGGGATCAGTGGAAGGCCTGGGAGACACATCCCGAGGTGTCAAAATGAAGGGCCACGTGTCAGTGGGCCGAAAAATTCTTGGATGGAATTTTGGGATGTGGGATATCATATCATATATATATAATATAATATAATATAATATAATATAATATAATATAATATTTATTTCATTCTTGGGATGATTATGGTTTTTGGATGGGGTTAATCTAATTTTGCTGGTTTTTGGATGTTATTTCGGGTCCCTGATTCTAGAAAACCACCACGCGGCTATGGGCAGAAACCCTGCTGACCCAGTCACCATCCTGAGAATGGTGTCAAAAGAGAAGCCATGGAGTAGTCATTCACCAAATTCCATAATATTGGATCCATATTGGCTGAACACACTTTACCATCACCTGAAAGATCCTGTTTCTTTAAAGCCATCAGGTATAGATCAAATTACTTTACTTCGAGTCATCCCCACCATGACATTTATACGTTTTGTTACTGGCATATCTTCTGGCATTCTACCTGGCATATCTTCTGGCATTCTATCTGGCAAATCTTCTGACATCCTATCTGGCATTCTATCTGGCAAATTTTCTGGCATTCTATCTGGCAAACATTCTGGCACTTTATCTGGCATACCTTCTGGCATTCTATCTGGCATACCTTCTGGCATATCTTCTGGCATTTTATCTGGCTTATCTTCTGGCATTCTACCTGGCATATCTTCTGGCATTCTATCTGGCATATCTTCTGGCATTCTATCTGGCATACCTTCTGGCATATCTTCTGGCATTTTATCTGGCTTATCTTCTGGCATTCTACCTGGCATATCTTCTGGCATATCTTCTGGCATATCTTCTGGCATTTTATCTGGCATATCTTCTGGCATTCTATTTGACATTCTACCTGGCGTTCTATCTGGCATATCTTCTGGCATTCTATCTGGCCGTTGAGGTCCAGCGGTGCCCACTGAGCTCGGAAGGTCCCAGGTTCAGGTCCAGCAGTGCCCACTGAGCTCGGAAGGTCCCAGGTTGAGGTCCAGCGGTGCCCACTGCGCTCGGAACCTGGCGGTTGAGGTCCAGCCGTGCCCACTCAGATCGGAAGCCAGCAGTTGAGGTCCAGCAGTGCACACTGCGCGCAGAAGTTGGCTAAGAGATTGGCGAAGAGTTGGCAAGGCGGAAGTGGACATGGAAGTGGCGGAAGTGGACGTGGAATTGGATGCAGACATGGTCGACGAGAAACTGGAGGAGGAGGAAGAGGAGGAGGCGGAGGAGGAGGACGAGGACGAGGAGGACAGCTAGCCGAGGAGAACAGCTCTGATAAAATCTAACAACCCTCACCTGGCAGGTGGGGATAAACGATGGAAACCACTCACCGTCAGGACACGGAATGCAATCGAGCTGCCCGTCGGCCATGATGAAAAGTTGGGAAGAACCCACAGATGCAGAGTTTATCTCTTTCTCTTTCTGTCTCTTTCTCTCATGTCTCTAACTCTAAGCAAAGCGTGGCTAGCCCAATGCTTCTGTTGAACATGTTCCAAGACAATGAAAACCATGTGCTGCTGCCAATCCTGTCATTCCGGTCATCTTGAAATATCGGCGGTGGTTTGATCCTAAAATGTGAGGACAGCGCATTTGAAAGTGTAGAGCGCTCCCTAGAATTCCCCGGGAAAAATTGGTTTGGTACCATTTATACTGCCCTTTTGTACTACTTCGTTTTGTGGCCACTGGCAATCCAACCAGGATTGCCGGCCAATCACCCAATGATTTGAATATGATTTAAGCGTTAAGTATCTGAAAAGTAGTTGACAATTCAACTATCCAGTTGGATTTAACCAAAGATAGATACAGTAGTTAGTGAATTCAAATGCATCACGGAAGCCGTGAAAAGCTTCTGCATTGGGATTTTGTGTTGGGCTTGTGGATTGCCATCAGAAGGATGGCTCTGACATTGAGTTTTCCAACACGCTGTAAGAACGAAAACAAAGATCATATCAGCAAACGAAGGCAAAGATCAACCATATTGATGGTTAAATGATGTTAAATCCCAATTTTCAATTCTAAACTATGGTAAAAATGCCGAGAAACAAAGATATCTCAACCTGGATTTCAACGCAAACGCAGTCAAAAAAACAGCACCCACACGCCCACTTTGTGCACTTTTTGCTGTGATGCCTCTGCAGACTGGCAACCCCACCCTATCAACAAGTCTGGCTGGCACAAGAGTTGAGCCCCAAAAGTTCGTCGCTTTCACAACAAGGAATATCGATGAATTACATTTATTGAATGCATATTATTCTCTGCATGCAGCATGCATATATATATATTTATCACTGTATACGTACTCAATGTAATCTATGGTGAGATCATAGCGAGGTTATTACAATCTGCCCTCATCACACATACACATCTCTCATCCTGTCTGGTTGGCAGTTTCAACTTTATTACTATTAAATCTATCCCAAGAATCTGAAAATGAACTGACATCATGGTCCCCATGATCTAGAATGGAACGGAAAGATACTTGCAACCGACAACCAGTTGGGTTGTTCAAAGGTCCTAGATCGTATCTCGCCGAACTCCCGGGGCCTTGCGCCGAAACGAGCCAAGTGGCCCCATCGTTTCAAACCGTCACAAACTCAGGGAACTCCACAGCACGTTGCGTCGGGCACGTTGGGCCGGACTTTTTGGGGTCTATTTATGGTGATTTCACCTCAACTTGACCCAGTTTTTTTTGCAAAAGGAAGCAATTCAACAGTTGAACATCGTTGGGACATGTTGGGACCCAAGAAACATGAGATGTGAACTTTCGCTCTGGTGATTGGGTGATATTGGGTGTCTAGTGCTCGATCGTACCCACTGAAACGATTTTCTTCATGTTGGATTCCTGTGCCGATCGCATAGCCGAGGCTCTTGATAAATTTCAAGTGCCACAAATTGCAGCAGGCTTTTTCTGGACTGCAGGACACAAAGGGGAACGTCAATTTTTCGTGGATTTTTTTAAAGAATTCGTCTGGAAGATGTTCGACCACGGCCGGTTCCGTACAAGCCGCAGCAGCGTTTTGTCTGTGGTTCATTGCGGCACTTTTTGAGAGAAAAAGTGCAAAATGAGAGCCATCCCAGGATTCATGTAGATATATGTATAGACATCTATATCTCTATCTATATATCGTTCTTTCTATCTTATCTATCTTTCTACATAGATATTATACATTAATTCATCATTTTCCGCTTCAAAAATGGTTCCACGGATGAAACGCAGCTGGGGCCACAGCCATGGACCGAAGCGCCGCGTGAATTAGCTCGGTGCTTTTAGCCGAGGGCGGTCCTAAGGCCGAAAAAGTCGTCAGGGGATCGGCCAACATGGAAACCAATGAATCTAATGATCAATGATTTTTTTGGGGAATGACAAATATGATGGGATATAATGGGATTTCTAATCGGAATATTATAGGAATATGAGAATATCATGGAATTTCATTGGAAGATAGTGGGAGTTAATGGGATATCATGGGAATATGGGAACATAACGGTAATTATATCATGAAGGGTAGTCAGGGTAGTCCAAGATCTCCTGATTCTCTTTTGGAACGATTCCCCTGGCTTGAAACTGATGTGTCACAATGAGACTCAAGGGACCACAGGACTGACCATTTTCGGGATTGACCTTCGAATTTTTGCACTCCGATTTTGACCAATACGAAAATCATGGCTGTTGGGGTGTGCAAAATCATGGTGCGAAGAGGTTGGGCTGCAGGTTACAGTTTCCGGCAGAGTATCAGCCTGATTTTCTCAGCCGTGGCGTGGGCAGCCACCACAATTCACCAAGGCTTTTCCCAGCATCTGTCGCTACATATTGACATACTACAGATATTTTTAGCCAGATGAATCCAAGTATGGGTTCGTTTGAAAATCGGGACCCGCAATTCCAATGGATTATATGGATTATCAATATGTTTCATCTTAAATTATGAACATGGCCATTTCATAACTGGGGCTATCCCGGCTATCCCCCAATTTTCAAACAACCCTATAATCCTATATGAGTTTAACATATGAACAACATCAGGCAGGGAAATCTCTGGAGGTTTTCCCAGCACGAAAATTCCAAGCGTCAACTTCTCGTTGCCCCTTCCAAGACCTGGACAGTGGCTGGGAAAGTGACTGGAAAGTTATGGCCATTAACTAATGGCCATAACTTTTTAATGGGATTTTTTTTAAGATGGGATTTTGAAAAAACAATCACTTAATTACTGTAAGTATTCAAGTATTCAAGTATTCCAATGATCCCAATTCCAAGATATCTGATTTTTGAATCAATCTGATTTTTAATCCAATCATCCCAATCATCCCATGAATTCCCATGATTTTTATGGGATTCCCCAGTTGAGTGCGCAACTGGCGACTTGGCATCCACTGCACTGTCCCCAGTCGGCCTCAAAAATCACTGGGTGATTTGATGATATATCCATTTATTAGATGGAGGATATATGGTGTATATATGATGTATATGATGGACATATATTTAGTATCTAATTATAAATAATATAAAGTGTGTATATATACACATACATGATATGGAGACATACTAATTGCAGCAAATGGTGACATATACATAGTATATGACATGATTGATATGGTATATTTTAAGATATAAAGGGAATACTTCACCCAGCTCTGATGGTAATTGATGATATATCCAATATGGGCACAGGATAATATGATTGCAATACTTCACCCAGTTATATACATATGTACTGTATATATATAACATATAACATATCATAATTATATATATATATATATATTATCACAATTTATATTTGTAGATCACAATTATATGCAATATTGTCACATAACCACATAACATATTCATTGGACATATACCATGAACTCGCTTCATTAACTGCATCTTGCCGGAACTGGGAGGGAACTGGGAGTTCTGGGAGCCCGGGACGCGTCCATCTCTTTGAATTCAGCTTTCACTTTACCATCAGACCTTGACAAAAGCTGACAATTTCTGGTGCCAAAAAGGTGGCAAAAAGGGTCCAGCAATTTTTGGGCTCATTTTCCAAGATGTTCCGAGATTTTCCAAGGAGATTTTCCAAGGTCCATATTTCAAACCCATGGGATCCTGATACGTTTACTAATCACGTCGGAATTCATATCAGAAAATTTGATCCTTATCAATCAAACTCCAAGTAAACATTGACCCATTGTGACTTTTTTGCGGCATATTTCTTTGACTTTTCACATATAGACCTATAGCCCATATATGCCATATATATATTATATATATATATGCCAATAATATATATATATATATATTTATATGCCAATAATATATATATATGATATGCCATATATGTTCATATCAATATATGGCTCAATGCCACTGCACCAAAGCCGGGATCAAGTTGTGGTCGGAGCCGGGATTCCAGATCACCGAAGCGTGTGCTGACCATTTTAAACATTGGAATCTAAGAAAACCATAGAAAACCAATGGTAACATTGGAATGTTCAAAAGATTCTTACATTATTAAAAGATTCTGGTAACAAATGGTAAGGATCATTAACACATTTGTGACACAGTGACACTTCGAATGTCTGAAACTTTAGCTGAGACCTTCAATCCAGGAAAAAACCGAACAGAGCAGGTTCAACAGGCCGTTCCTCCTGAGGTTGCAACACGCTGAGCGTCACATGTCGTGTTCGGTGCTGGATCTGGAGTAAGCGATGAAGCGATGCGAACAGGTGATTTGCTGATGGCTATTCAGCTACAGTGGGTATCAAATGGCATCAACATAAACTATATAAACCCCATCAATAGATATCAATAGTATTCATCGACAAACATGGGGATCATGGGGTAATAGATGGTAATAGAATTGATTCCAGGCGCTTTGCCGCGCTCGTTTGGAGAAATTGTTGTGTCAAGGCCGTGAGGTCGGTTTTCCTGTAGCATTGGGGATGTCGTTTCGTAACGAATGGAGTTTCTGCCAGTCAGAGTCATTGGATGTGGCCAGCTAAACAGCCCAATGACTATGGGAACATCATGGAATTCTGATGGCACCTCTTCTTCTTCCGCGGTTTGCTCAAGCAGCTGTTCAGCCAAAGTGTCCTGCGAAAGCGGAAAGGCTGCTTGATAGATACCCAAAAAAGACCTGCTTTTAGGACTTGGGTTCCTGACAGGGCAATTAAAGGCCCAAATGTGGCCAGCATGATGTTTGCTGGTGAATTCCAACCAGGATACTCTTGAAGAAACGGCCATGGGTCAAAATTATAAACCCCAAAAATGGATGCATTCCAATCCCCCCAAAGGATCATTATCCCATCATCCCATCATCCCATTGTTATCCCATGACTATTCCATGATCGTCCCAATATCGCATGAATACCACGACAGTTTACTCAGCAGGTTTTCTTCGCCTCCAGCATCCGTGTGATCGCACGGCGCAAAGGCCTGAAAACTGGGATTTTGGCGACACAAATGGGATATCCCCGGTGTTGGGGTTATGAAGTGCCAATTTTTTAAAGCATTTGCATTGAAGAAACACGTGTATGACACGTGACCAAATAATCTTGGGATTTCACACAAGGCATGGTTGTTTTCTTGGGAGACATTGGCCAGCTGATTTCCAAGATACCGGTATGAATGGTTTTACAATGTTTTATATGGTTTACCAGCCTGGCGGTAGCAAAACCAAATCAGCTATTCAACATATTCAACGATGTCCCTGGCAAATGCAGGAGGTATTATGGGTCACCTTTTGTTGACTCAGTTTCATCATTGATAAAGATGATGTTTTCATCATGATGGGCCTGTTTATAGATGATTTGCCTATTAAAAAAGGTGGTTTTCCATATAAATCCCCATAAATGATGAAAACGCCAGCAACTTTGTATTGAGGCGTGGTACCAGTGGTACTTTTTCGAACACCACCAGAGTCCGGGGCCCAAGGGCCATCCGGGGCCCCTTGGGCCCAACCTTGCACCATAGGCAGGATCAAACCCTTCTTTCAGCACTTGATCCTTGAGGCAGATTGAACTTGGGTGATTGGTTTTGATATTTAAATTTCATTGATATTTTTAGATACATCAAGATGTCAATTCAGCTCAATTTTCTGTCAATTCAGTTTGCCAAAGGATTCGCGGTGTTGGCCATTTTTGGATGATAACATGGTGAGATGAACGGTGGTCAGGTCCTGAACTTTGCCCAGCGGGTCGGAAGATCCAGAGTGAGTGATGACTTCCCAAATCAAACAAAGTTGCAGTTGTTGTAATCAAACTTGGGAAACCATGGGAAAAACATGGGAAAACACCCATCTGCATGCATTTATAATGTCATGGGTTTTCCTAATCTTATGCCAAACATTGGTGTATTTCCAAGTCGACCCGACCCATGTTTGAGCATGTTTGAGTGTCGGAGGGTCTGTCCAACAAACACATACCCAAAGCCAGGATGCTTTTTACACTCCGAGATATCCCAAGAATCGTTGTAGGTCAAAGTTGAACCGCCCCAAGCCACAAGTGCTGCTCATTTTTATCTTGACCACTTATTCTGAGACCGATTTTGAGCCCATTTTGAGCCCATACCATGTCCATACCACGTCCATACGTAGACGGATTGTCATAGCAATGTCGGCCGGGCCCGGTGTCCTTAAAGCTCTGCGTCAACGTGATGTGAAGATCCTGGCGAAATTTGGCAACACGTCGTAACAGTTGTAACAGTTGTTGACTCATCGTTGGACTGGAACATGGCACATGGCGAAAGGTTTGCTTATCCCAAGGATACATCCGAGATGCTCAACACGTTGAACAAGTCACTGCACTGCCAGTCACTCCAGCCTTGTCCGAGAGTCTCTCTAAGACCTTCTTGAATTCGACCTGGGGATTCTCTTCCCACGTTGCCCAAAATTTATAAAGCTTCAGGACTTGGGTGTTTCATGGTGTTTCATCATGACTTGTGTTAGATGGAACGATGACCTCCTCATTTTTTGCATGGCTTCTACATGGATAGTCGAAACATGTCGAAACTGTTTACTCTGGTTCGCCATCAAATATGAAGCCAAATCTAGGACTTTTGACCCAAATGGTTTGACACATAGTCAATACAGCAATACATGTCAATACCCAATCTGCAGCCTATGGCCCCGTGACCGTGGTCCATGCCTCTGCGATTTGCCGGATGTCGTCCTCTTTCAGGGGTCGGAACACGATGACTTCATCCAATCTGAGCGAGGAAATCAGCTGGTCCGCTGGTCCAGTGGTTGAGGGCATCAAGAAATGGAACTTTAGGGATATGCCATTGATGAAAAATGCTGAGAATCACAGAAACTGAACATTTATAGGTTTTATCATAAAATATCCGTATTTCGAATGGCCAACCGGCTAACCCAAAGTACCACCGTAACTCTTATTGATTCTACCGCGACCAAATTTTATCAGCGAATAACATCGGAGGTCAGGAACATCTGCAGGATGTTGCTTCAGTCCCCAACCTGTTGAGGAACTCTGGTCTGAAGAAGCTTTTCATCTCCTGGATTGGATCAACTGTTGGACATGGACATCGGAAGCAAAAAACATGTGGATGTTGATGAAAGTGGCAATGAAACCTTTCCTACGAGTACAACCTTCTTTTTCTCATTCTTCCCTATACACCTGCTTTTGTTGCTTAGCCTCTCCATGCTTGGCCACATCCCTATCAACCAGGAGACTACTCGGGTCAAACATGGTAAAACCAATAAACATCACCAGTTTTTAGGCAGTTTTAGGAGAAATGGCTATAAACCATCCGGAATGGGAGGTGTATTGCATTGGGTTGTATTAGGTTCGCCAGATTCATCCACATGTCATCACCATATCTGCTCTACTAATCATCGCCATGCTAACCACAGCAACTACATTTAGTTTCCACTTTTCTTGCTGTTCTCGAGTAAAATTCTCCTCGTCGACGGCTTCCTTCACCTTCGCATAGGTGTCAAAACCATCCTCCTGGTGACATCTCTTGTCGTGAGATCATCCCTGATTTTAGTCCCAAACTTGGCAATATCATGCAATATCAGGGAAAACAAATAAAAACAACATCCACGATTTCCAAACTTTGTGTGACAGTGAACTCCAATCAAGTCTCTGGTTGGTGGCAATATGTCCACATTTTAGTTTCGCGACATTGTGATGGGTCAAATTCTGGCGATGTTGCACCAATTTAAACCAAAACTTGGTAATTTAATACCATCCCAACATGAAATCTCAACGACCCAATCATCAGAGATGCTTTCCGGAAAAATATGGACATCAAAGAATCAAAACATCCAAAAACCACCAATCCAACTCTTAAAAATGATAGAAATTGCCAGTCATCTCCGGAATCAGCCAAAAACAGCAACATGTCCGGTGGTTTTTTTACTCCTCCGAATGGAAGCCGAGGCCGGAGGTTCCAGCCGCGCTTTTGGAGACCTTAGCGGCTTCGCGGCTTCACAAAAGGTTCCGAGTTTTTGCTAAACCAATGATATATATATATATGATTTATATATGATTTATATATGATATATATATATGATATATATATATGATTTATATTGATTTATCATGGCTTTGTATGGATTTATATTCTCCGATTTCAAATGGTCTATAATTTTATAGCTACCTAAAGGAGGCCTGGGGCTTTGTATCTCCCAACGTAGTTGGTTTTTTAATCGTCCCTAGCTGTGAACAGCTCTTCCAGATGGGGTTGTCTGAAACAGGGACAAAACATGGAAAGCGCGAGAAACGCCAAAATCCAATGGTTTGGAAGATCATTTTTTTTCAAATAACTGGCGATCAAGCACACCAAAATGCAATTTTCCTTGCGTGATTTAACTTTTGGATGAGATGTCCTTACATGTTTTTTCTGGATGTTGATTAAGAATATCTCCTTCCACCACATTTCAATGATGAAATTTGCATTGCGTGCAGGGTGTAGCCTCAATTCTGATGGTTCATCATTTTCATCCTCATTTTCATCATCATTTTCCCTATCAACACATCAAACATGGATAAAAATCGGGGGGGACTCATCCGCCGGCCGCCACCAGGTGACGGATCTGCTTCCAATGTTGGAGGTCATGATCACCATGGTGTTGGCGAAGGACACCACGCGGCCCTTGGAATCAGTCAGCCTGGCGGGGGATTAAGATGATTAAGGCTGGTAGTTCATAGATTTCATAGATTCAATAGATCACTGGCTATATCCAACTGTATGATACTGTATGTTATCCATGACCTATTCAAATTATAGTCCTTATTTCTCAGGATCTATATCATTCTCACCGCCGTTGCATCAATCCACTGCATATGCCAGTGATTTCTACCTCGGAAGCAGAGCATAGCAGAGGGCATAGCGCCTTCCATCGTCCAACAGCTGCAGCAGCACGTTGAAGACGTCAGGATGAGCTTTTTCGACCTCTGGAGCTGTTGGTTTCACCATTTTTTTTCACTGCGAAATCATGGAACGAAGCCATTGGTGATCACAATTTCAGTAGTTTCATGGTGGTCATAGAGGTATAAGATTATATAATCAACCTACCATCCCAATCAACTATATATTCTATGTAAGCAGGATGTATCATGTATCACTCTAAACACGGCTGTATCTGATGATTCAACATAAATAAAGGGAACAAGATTTGCATGATGAGGGTACACTAGCCAACGATGAGGTAAGACTCATCAGCACGCTACAAGATCAACACGCTACAACTGAGATCATGCCCATTTGTTTGTAGTTGACTAGTTCTGGTTTCCAGTGAAAAAAAATGGAAATCTCAATGGGGGTACACACTAAATATTGGATGGGGGCTTCTCAAAATTAGGGTACCCAAAACCATGGGTTTTCCCATTTCAGGAACCCCCAATGTATGTAAAAGTACATATATATATATAATCATACACACATATTACATCATTATATATGTCTGTCAATACACGTATATATACGGACCACATATATATATAATATAATATATACATCATAATAATTACATATATTGTCATACACATATGATTATCCAATATTCGCTTGGCCACTTGGCACATGGCCACTCTCGCCTCGTCGAAGAGAACCAAGGAGTATGGCCGGCGTCGTACCGCCTAGCGGCTGACATTCCCAAATTACCAATCATATAATATAATGGTATAATGATACTAATAAAGATCTATATTTATATTCTAGATCTATAATGTTATTAATGTTATCTATAATAGATAATGATATCCTAAGTATAACTATAGTTATACTGGATTGCATCTATATAATGCTATTATGATAGATGTAATCGTAGAATCGTATAATAGTTGTAATGGGTGAAACAGTTATTACGATTATAGATTTTCTTATGGAAATCAGCAATTATAACACATGTAATAGTTCAACATAGTTATGATGGAGTCATAGTAGTTGTAATAGTCAAAATAGTCAGAGGAGTTATAAATAGTTGTGTTCCGTACAAACCCAACTGACAATTCATTTGGTCAGAACCGGTGGCGAGTGGCCACCGGTTTAGTGGTTTCATGGCCAGTTACCAACTGGCGATGTCACAATAGTAGCGGCCAGCCGTCGTCAAGCTGCTGGCTTTAGAAAGACGAGTGCTTTGCCTCGGTGAGAGAGCCACCATCGTTGTAGCCGACCTGGCGTTTTTGTTGCTGTTCCACCATTCCAAATGATAGGTCGATGCTGCTTGAATCATAAATGGATACCCATTTATGAACTACTGAGTAACTACTGGATATGCTTACTTAAAAAGAAAATTGTCATGTCAATTTATGGCTCTTTTTATGGAGATATGGATCCCAATGGTGCTTCAAGGCAAGGCATTCCAAAACAGGCTGCTGACATAGCCAGGTGGTGCTCCGATGAGCTTGGACACCTCAGCCCATGGGAATGATAAACACACCGAAAAAAAAATGGTGATGACTGGGAAATGGTTTATGGCATTGTTTTTACCAACTTTATGGGAATATAATAGCCATTACCCATGGATAGTGATGATATTATATGATCTTAATTATATAATATCCATATCATGATCATATTCATGAAACACATATTAATATATTGTTTAATATTGTTTACACATTAGTCGTCTTTGTTCAATAGATTTCCAATTACTCCAACATTTCCATGAATACGTTCAACATTTTTTAATGTTGTGGTATATCTTTTGGACACATAATATAACATTCCCCGTAATTTTTAATGGACTATTCATATTAATTATATTACCCTCTGGTAAATAAACATAGACCCTGAAAATTACCTATTTTTAATGGAAACTAATCTTCCAACCCCTATCTGGCAGGGTCTATGTTAATTTACTGGAGGGTATCATATATTCATATATTGTTCATTTAGCCAACACTGATTTCCACGTTTTTTTGTTCATGTTTGAATACAACCAACCTAAAACGGTGCAGGAACATCACCTGGAAAGTCCACGATGTCGGTCAACCAACCCATCGTCAATTTGTATTTGAACCCATCGATTATGTGCTCGGCTGGTGGACCACACATTTTGCTAACACCAGCTATAAGTTTAGGATCAAACATGATGAACCCATGTTCTTTTTGGCATTTGATGGTTTGACGATTCCAAATATTCCAACATCCCCTGTCGGTTGAGGATCCGTGTGCTTCTCCATGAACTCGCTCATATCTAATCTGATCATCGTGTCCTGGTGGAGTTGCACCAAGAAAAAGTCACCAAGGATCAGGGATCAGGTCCAAAAAATCCAGAAACAGAAACAAGAGAATCAGCATGTTCGAAGTGTTGATCTCTGGTGATATTGGTTGCATAGGAGTGAACTGGGCACCCTGGTTTTCATACCAAAATGGCTGCTTACACCATGTTCAATCATGTACATGGTCCCATAGGTATTGACCTCCCAAAAAATGAGTAACCATTGTTGCTGGTGCACATCCCCCATTGCTAGTACCACTGGATTTTGGAATCAGATTTTGTGGTTTTCCATAGTTTTGTTTAAAAAAAGTGCCATTCCCATCTGCAGTCCTCAGTTCCAAAGAAGGTCTTCGAGAGCGTCTTGCACAAAGCCGTCTTGCCCACACCGGTTGGCCCGCAGAACATGAACCTTGGCGTGACGGAAATGGTCCGCTACGGGAATAGCCCAAGGTCAAAAGGCAAGAAAGAGAAAACAACACATTTTTCTCATGCTGAGTATAAATTATCAAACTACCACATATAGCATATAACATATAAACATAACATATTTTCTCTCTCTCTCTCTCTGTATGTATATATATAATACATATCAAACCCTCCAACGGTCATCTTTCTGTTGGCAAAATTTGCATTTCTGTTGGTGACATGTTCGACCTGTCCGCAGCCCAAGTAGCAATGTTGAGTCCCCACATGAATCAACTCTTGGTGAGAACCAATGACCAGAACGTCCCGCCACATTCTTCACCCATCCCCAAAATATCAATTTTGACAGAATCAAATCTTGCCCCACTTGAAAATCTGCCACCAAACATTTTGAGGGAATTTCAAAACTTCCTAAATCAGAAATAACCCCATTCTTGTGATGATTTTCCTTACTGACCATCAGCAGTGAACAAAAAACATGACAATAAGATCAACCATTTATCGTACAAAAAACGCAAACCTCCTATCTGCCAGCAGAAAAAACGCAACTTTACCCAGCTCCTCTCACCCGGCCAGGCCCCTTCGGCCCCATTGGGTGCCCCAGACCCTGCCATGGGTCGCCGCGGATTCCGCAGCCCCGCGCGCGCCCGGCGCAATGCACGGGAGACGCTGCCCACGGCCTGTTTTCATATGGTTTTCTGAGATTGGATTCGCCCAAGTACAACATGGATTCTCATCTCGGGAAAGTCAAGAATAGCATCCACATGATCATGATCATCATCATCATCATCATCATCATCATCACCAACCCCATCTTTATCATCAATTTCCTCAAATGATAATGGTGTTATCCATGGTGTTATCCATCAGCTGATGAACCGACCTCATCTTGCCCGATGATGGACTCGTGGAGCTCCTGGCAAACTCATCTTCCAACCCCTGTTGCCATGGCCATGACTATTACCTCATAATAATGTTCATAGTAGCACTTTTGTTATTCGTTACTAGTTCATGTTGCTAGTTATTAGGTAAAAATGACGTATAACTATTTCGCATAACTAGTTTTTTACGATCTTGGCACTCACCTCGATCTTGGGTATTAGCTTGTCTTAATCATTATTAGATGGTATAAATATGTACTAATCATATGTACTAATCATATTACTAATCATATTACTAATCATTATTTTCTATAAGTCATATTTATATCATCTAATCAATTCCTGTCATATTCTAAGTACATATTTATACCATAGAACTTCTATAAGATTAGTACATTTCTATATGATTAGTACATTATTATTAGTTCTATATATATATATCATATTACTATATAAACATTATTATTTTCTATAAGTTCTTACCTGTCAAACATGTTTACCGCACAAAATTGCCGTCCTTCTCCAGGTGCAAAAGCCTGGCGGATTCGCTGGCACTGACCTCCGCTCGCAGGTGGGAATCGCCAATGATGGGGATGTAGTGCCTGTAGACATACACACACACAGATATATATATATATATACACACATAATTTGTATAATAAATAGTAAACAAAATTTAAAATGGGAGTTATGTCTATATGTATAAAATACATTAAAATACAATATAGTATCATATCATATCTTGAGAAGAACGATCGTCTGGGGGTTTAGATATGCAACACATTGCTGGATGCTCCCAGCCTGCTCCACAGCGATGCCCGTCCATCCTGAAACCACCTGCCCCACAGTCTGCTTGGGATGCACATTTCCCATGGTGAGCACCAAAATGTTGATCCGTTATTTTTTTTGGGCAGCTTTGGGTCTTCAGAAACCATGGATGTTTTGAGTGGATGTTTTGAGGCTTCCAAGAACTACTGGCATGTGAGAAGCGAACGGTTTCTTTAAAAACCAATCTTTTTCAAACACATGTGACCGTTCTAAACCGACCACAATGCTCTGTCTGCACTTACTATCGTGGTTACCACACTAGTGGCCTGGCCTCCCATTGAAGTATGGTAATCCATGATCATCCGATCCGAAAATTTGGGAGAAACAATGATCTTCGGATTCCAACTATCCATAACTATCCCGAATAGTCAATGGTTATCATTATTAATGATTATGATAATAATTAATGATTATGATGGTTTGGAATTATCATTGTCATTATATCCCAATAATCAATAGTCAATGGTTATCATTACTAATCATGATGCTTATCCCAATAGCCAATGGTTATCATTCTTAATGATTATATGTTTATCCCAATAATCATTGATTCCATAATTATTGATCATAATTATTATGGATATCATTCCAATTATTATGAATATCCCCAGAAAATATGGCCTTATATGGTACAGTAAATGGGATCCTGGAATTCCCATTGATCAAGATAGTCATCATTGATCAAGATAACCATAATAATCAATAATTATAAACTATAAGCCATTGACTCATATCATCCCAATAATCATTCCAAACATTTCCACCCCAAGCGTTTCGCCTGCGCCACGTCCTCCGGGGTGACCTTGCGGCGTGCCTCGCTGGTGACGCCCGTCTTCTCCAGGAGCGCGGCCACCTGGTATTATCATCCTGGTCAATGGCTTTATTATAGTATATTATTATAGGTTATCTTAATATTCTTAATAGGTTAGTATAGTATAGTATAGTATAGTATAGGATAGTATAGTATAGTATAGTATAGTAGTATTAGTATAGTATAACCTATATTATTCATAGTGGCTACACTATTAATCACTATTACTAAGATGGTTATACTATGTTATACTATACTTTCTAATCTCGTAATGATCAATGGTACCAATGACGGGTATGCTATTATAATAGCAATGGTTATACTATAGTTATGGTTAAATATTGATGAACCACCTGTTGGTAATGGTGATTCGTCAATCTAAGAGAAAGAGTGGCTATGCTGCTATCATTTTGCATAATAATAGTTTAGTGATATACTAATTGCCTGATTGACAGTACTATTGAGTCTTTTGGATGATAAACGTTATCTTTAATCTAGGAGGAATCTTTACGTTTACCTACACTGGCTAATGTATCATAATTGGTAGATTATGGTATTAACTGACTGTTAACAATAAGAATGCTAATAGATCGACTCTAGCCATATTTATATTGTTATATAGTAAAGACCTAAATTAGACCAATATCAGTACTCTACTCATATTATTGATAGTATAGTTTAGTGATATGCTCATGAACCATTATCGTACATCATTAGCTCATGGAGAAGTTACCATGGATATAGCATGCCGCGGCCATGCCGGGCCTCCCTCTCCCGCATCTTCAATTCCTGCGCTTCTGCGAAGCGCTCGGCAGTGACTGCCTTGGAGTCGACTCCCCTTTCGTGTAGAAAACATGGAGTACTGAGTAGTACTGAGATGAATGTGTCATTGCATGTTTGGAATCACCAAAAGCTAGAGTTAGTTAGAATTTGAATGAAATGATCTCAAGTGAGTATGCTTCGAAATTGCAATACCTCAATACCTCGCATTTTCGGGATACTGGATACTTGCCAAGTTGTGAGCCACACTGTAAAGGACACCGAGAATCAATCCGACCATTTCCGATGACGGATTTCTCCGATTTCCTGAGGAGATTCCACTCAGCTCCACGCTTCTCGAATCTGCTGCCCCAGACTCTGCAGTTCCTTCGAAAGTGGCTTTACTTTTCGAAGTGACATTTGAAGCCACTCATCAGAAGTACAGATGATGCAATGCATATAGGTTAAACATGGTTAAACCTCCCCATCTAAATACTCTAAATGGTCGTTGAACCGTTGAACTATGATCTTTGTGGGTGAAAAAAACACGCAGCTAAGACCAAAATTCAGACAGCTTCACAGCAATGACGCTCCTTCAAAAGTCCTTGAGGGTCTTGATTCTCGGGGCTGCTCTGCAGCCTGTAGGATTTTGACCCACTGGAGGTTGTCGTGAATTCCCAAGAATCTGGGGAACTTTAACCACAAAAAACATGGCTATGGATTACTGTAAGCGATGGGAGTAATAATTTCAAGGATATATATTGGAACATACAGAGCAACATGTATGATATGACTTTGTGGGATGCCCAATTCATGGCTTTTTTTGGGCACCCAGCCAGCTTCGATTCCCATCCATTGCTATCCATTGCTATCCATTGCGGCCTCGCCAAGCGATCTTCTAATTCATCTTCACGACGCTTCAACTGAGCTGCCTTGCCGAGCTTGACACAAGAAAGCTTATAGCGTTCATCTCTCTTCTCCAATTGTGAATTGCGATGTTCTTAAGCAACCAATAATCTAACCACCAAAAATGGGTGTCCGAAAATGTATGGGACTTAGCACCAATTTTGCGGAAAATAAGTATTTGAAACCATGGTTTATGGTTTCTGGGGTACCTTTTATATTCTCAGAGAAGCTGTATGCCAATTTTAATCTCAAGGATTTTAATCCCCAGAAAGGAACTGTAGTAGATTCAGTATATTCCACCACGATTCTAGCTGTGGGGAAGATTGGGGAAGGGACTTCTACCGTAGGAATGTTGATGGTATTTGATGGTGATGTTCCCCTGTTTATCATCCCGCAACATCCACATCAATCCCTGCAACGGAAATTTCCACCTCGTCGTAGCGTTCAGAGTTCACAGCCACTTTTTTCTGTTCGATCACTTCCTTCAACTCACGACCTGTGTGAAAAAACTTTGGTTCTGCACATCAGCACAGAGGAGTCTCAATCTAAGACCATGGGAATCTTCAACCATCCAATATTGAGCATCCAATCTTGTCCCATCCCAAATACCATTGCTTCTACTGGAAAACTCCGCCTGCCGCCCATCGTTCCGCGGCATTGTGCGACTCTTCTGCTGCTTCAAAAAGCTGTTGCCGCACCTGCTGAAACTGATGCCGGGAGGAGGAGGAGACTATGATGAAAAAAAATGATATTCCATGGAATATCTGTATGTATATATAATTAGCTAGAACCAACACTATGATGTGGGTTTTCCTTCAACATGGGGTATGCCCCCAAAATCACAATTCGAACATACAAAACATCGATTAAATGGTAAATGTATATATGTGGTTTATGGCTTGACAGAAGTGGAGGAGAACATAAACATTAATTGATTTTCCATAAAATTACAATGCTTTACCACACTACGGGGAAACGCAAAAAAAAATGTATGGGGATATGTATGGTACATCCTTGCAAATCCATGATCATCCATATGAGGATGGGTCAAAACCCTATCCCCCTGTAGTTCACATCAAAATAGCTGGTAAATGGATATTCATCCCAGTAAAACTGGTATTAATAGGTATTGATCCACATCCATAACCTTCACCCTGAGTCCATCTGTTTTTTTTTCCCACCGTGTCACATTTTCGGAATTCCTGATCAGGCCTTGGAGCCAGCTTCATCCATGACATCAATGGCCTCGACATGCAACGTACGCTGACTTTCAGCGGAATCACGCCTGAAAACTCTGAAAACTGAGTTAAACGCTGACAAACATGGTTTTGAAGATGTTTGAAAGATGACTCTTTATATACTCTTTATAGTGGAACAAATCCACTTCTGAAAATAGGGGATCCATTTCAAATTTTGGGGCCTGTTTTGGAGTCAAACACATCCAGCCCCAACATCTGACATCTTACTGTTCCACCAGAAGTAGCTGATTAGTCTTTTTACTTCGATTCATCCCCCACCAACATGGAAATCTCATGGAACTCTCATGGAACTATAAGTTACAACAAGGCCACTCCAAAAGGGACATCTCCAGTGACTCCAGTCGAAAAAGGCCCAACAAAAAGGCCCTCACCTTGTCGGGCAAACATCGGTCAGCGATGAATTGGTTCGCCAGCTTCACGCACGCCTCCAGCGCCTCGAAACACGGCGTCGGAAGGGATGCCATGGAGATTTCAAGTCTGTTTTTTTTTTGGTGCATGATCATCATGGATCATAATGATCAGCATAAAAGTAGAATCCCTATTTTTTTGTGGTTAATGATCATCATGCTGATTTTTGATTGCCATTTTTTTTAGATTTTGAATATCAGATTGAATATCTATGGAAAACATATCTACTTAACTGACTCTTCTGACATATCCTCCAGGGCGTACTGCAACACGGCCCGGGATGTTTTCGGAGCCTCTGGGGCGTACTGCAACTGATGGTGCCGTTCATACTTTGGCGCCAGGCCTTTTAGGATCTGAACCTAGGAATGCTGTGGGAAAAATGGAGGGATTCTCCAACAAAATGGATGGGATTTTTGCCAATGGGATGTTTCTTTTTTTTTTATGGGGAAAATGATGATTCATCAATGGATTATCAATGGATTATCAATGGATTTAAGGAAACTTTTGGGGTGGGTACAACATGGTGAACTGGGGATGAATCCTGGAGTTTCTTTCTCAACATGATCTACGCGGCATATGCCCATGTTGGTGTTCATTGATTAGTGACATTGGGACATGCTGAAAAAATAGGCGTACAGTACATCACTTCACTTGATCTATGCCAATTCTAGTCTTCAGTCATGTTGGCAATGTTGGCCACCCACCCTATCTCCATTGGTAACATCTAACATCCCCGGGAGGAATTTTCCTCCCATGCCCCTCATAATCCAGTGATCCATGATATCCCAACTGTCATCCAGTTACTAACCATTTTCTAACATTCCAATTATGATTCATTCTCTTACAACCATTGTAGTACCACATATATTAGCTGGGATGGTAGATAAACATCATACCATTTTGGGTTTGTCAGACATTAGGGGCACCTCTAAAATCCAATAGTTTATAAATGTTTGTAAATGATTTCTAGTTGATTTCAAGGGGCTTTGAATCCCTCATTTTCAAATTACACCAAAAATCTAACATATAGAATCACATTGCTGGTTATATATATATATACATATATATATTATAGAATATAGACATAACTATCGATATATATATATATAATTACACACATAATGATCGGATTGTCGATACCCACTCATCATCACCATCATTCCCATCATCCCATCACTGGGCACGAGCCACGGATTCGTCTTCACTGGGCTCGGGCACAGTGACCTGAGATCTGCCGAATGGGTGCTGAATCTGTCACAGGTTGTCACAGGGCTGTTTTTTATCCAATTTTTGAGTTTCAGATGTCTCAAAATCTATGGAAATTGCCATATATTGCCATGATCATTCTAAGAATGCCGTGCAGGATTTGTAAGATAAGTGGAACTTCGTACGTCGTACAACAATGCAAGATCGTAGAAAGGCGGAATTGCCACACTAAGTTTGTCCGAGACAATCCAAGACCCCAAAAGGGTTCCCCTGACAACATATGCCAGCGATAATCATATATAATAAGCAAGAGTGATCCATTGAATTTCATAGTGACACACTTCATATATTATCAGATCATCATTCAAATTGATATCTCCTTACATATCATTAAAACTTCCCATTTTTCGAAGTTAAGAGAGTTACCCTCTGGTAAATTAACATAGCTATTGAAAATTTTCATTTATAGTGAATTTTCCCCATGAAAAATTGTGATTTTCCATAGCTATGTTAGTTTACCAGAGGGTATATCATCATATATCCCATCAAATCCCATTAAATGCCATTGAATCACCATTGAATCCCATTAAAACACCATTTTCTTCCAGCGTTCGCCAGATTCCCAGGGCATCCCCAACAGGTTGAAAGCGACGCTCCAGGGCTGGGTCCTGTCGAACTCCGGAATCAAACGTGGCTTGGAAAATCCTCCATTTTTAGTGGATTTTCCCATTGAAAACATCCATTTTTAGTGGATTTTCCTATTGCCTTTGCTGGAGCGCAGCTCACGTATTGGATATTTTGGATGGCATCTCTCCATTCTGACTGGATCATACTGGATCATTCTCTGATCGAAATTGGATCGCTTAATGCCTGGTATTTTGAAAAATGGCCAACAGAACCTTTTGCAACATCTGGGTATCCCCTGCATGTTTCCCAGTTTTCCGCTTGGATGGCATATCTGATATATATCTGATATAATACATATATATATGTATATATATGATAATATATATATATATATCTGTTATATCTCTCATTTAAAACCCTATCTCCACCTAATATTTCTCCCTTGAGCTGAGCAAAAGCCTGGACCATCTTTTTCAGTGGCAGTAAAAATCATAGTTTCGTGGGATGCTGAATCCTATCCCCAGTTGGATTCCATTTCTCATCATTCTCAGCATGTTTTGTCTAAATTGGATGATTAATTGGATTTCCATTTATACAACATTTATACAATCTAGCTCTATTGATCTATATCATCTATATTAAGGTAACTCAGTGAAGCACCCTGTGTTTCTGCCACATTTAACCATAGGAATCCAATCTCCGAAGTCCTTCCCGGGGCCTTGGCCCCAGCTCCAAAAGCTGTCTTTTGCCATACTGTTAAGAACTTGATCCCATGAACCATGGAAACATAGAAAACACCATGGAAATCATGGAAATCATCTATCTTTCGTGGCTTTTCCACAGATGTTCCCATGATTTCCGAATTGTTTTTTTTGTCCGGTCCTTCTCAATGTACTTGCGATACTCATCCAAGGTGGTGGCGCCAATACACTGCAACTCACCCCGGGCCAGTGCTGGCTTCAACAGATTGGCCTTGGTCAATGCAGAATCATGCACTATTTCTTCTTTTCTGGACTGAAACTAACATTAACATACATTAACGAAACATTGTAACATGTGAATGTGTTTAAGTTCCATTGCTATAAAGATTCATTAGATGGCTGGCTTTGGAGACTTTGGGGACTTGATTAATGGTGAATTCTCTTGCTGATGATTCGGAGGGGGTGGTGGCTTATTTTCACGGGTGGAGTCTACCGGCCTATCAGGCCCTGTCAATTGTTGATATCTCCACTATATCTCATGGTTTCCGGGGTCAACGTCTTTCCTGTGAAACCATGATTTTAAATAAATTTATACCATCAACCCATATCTTCTACCATCATTTCCGGGTGATATCATCTTTTGTTGGTGTTGAACCAATCGTTTTTTACGTCCCAAAGCCATCCAACCGGCCATCAGGCTGAACATCTCTGATGGATTTACACATCCAAATACCCACTATAAGCCCATCTCGAAATATCCATCAGCTTTCAACGTTATAAGTTATAACACAATATAACACACACGTCACACTATACCATATGATACACATATATATATATATATATAATATATATGTGATATAATATATATATATATATATATTATATATGATATATATTTGTGTGTACTGATCATGTCTGTTAAAAAGGCGTCAAGTTATCCCATGTTATCCCCATCTTTGCCATTCGCCGAGCCACGGCATCCATTCCACCACCAGAATCACCTCCGCTCCCGGCACCGACCAAGGTATGAACCTCGTGCGACCACTCGGTGCTCGCAACGTGTCGAAAACGTGTCGAAAAGCCCTGAGGTTTTCATAATTTTGGATTTTGACCGATTAAAATCCGATTTGATTGAGACCAGAAATTGAGGTTTAGCCCATAGGTGCTTTTGCGCTCATGAACAACTGATATTTGGCCCAGAGATGGCAATCGGATTTTAGCTCGTGCTTTCGACACACATTCAGCCCATAGATACTGAAGCATTGAGGGCCTCATTTCGTGTAGAGAATGGAAGTGAGGAAAAGCGCTCACTTGACCAAGGCTGCATGGTTGGCGATTTTTCCTGAGTTTTTCCTCAATGCTTGGCTTGCTTGCGGAGAACAGATTTGGCTGACTGCCACAGCAAAATCGGATGTGAAAATGACTAGAGCCAAAGTCGGATGTGAAAATGACTAAAGCCCTGCAAAAATCCTGAATCTAGAGAAGAATTAATCCCTTCCCGCAGTGCACCCCCAGGGTTTCATATTGGATTTCATTTCTTTGCCATTGCATTGGTTCCCAACTTTGGTTCTTCCCATATCTGGAAACAATTGGGGGAGATTGGGGGATGGGATTCTCAGGCATAACCAGTCGACACAGCCTTAAAGGCTCCACTTAATGGACTTCAAGACCGGAACTTCACTGTTCGGATCATCGGGGCTCCATGGCAGATCTACTTCGGGCCCGGGGATCAAAATCTGATGATCGTCCAGGGCATCATAGATGGAGCCATAGTCCTCATCCGAAATGTTGCAAAGGTAGTAGTTGAAACAAGCTCCTGGGGCTGATCTTCAACAACAAAACAGCATACAACAGCATAAATATATATATATAACAATTATAAACCCTTGCAGGCCCTATGCCTCATGTTTGGTGTTTTTTTTCCCAACATGAACAAGTTATCTCAGTGCAGGGCTCCCATGGGTTTCGTTGGTCTGGTGGCTCTTTCCAGCAGCTTCTCATAGGTTGGCGTCTTCTGAAGCTTCCCATCGCCATCCTGATTGGTGCTTGAAGTATCCATCATGAAACACTAATTTTCTCCGTCATTGAGGCATCCTGCTACCGATTTTTGGTGGGAAAATAGCAACCAAATACGTCAAGCGAGTCAAACGGGGAAACATAGGAACAGCTGGCGATGATCAGCAAAATTCATTTGATTTGTAAAGAGTCAGGGACATATATCAGAAAAACATGTATATATATATATATATATAGAAATCTGAATGACCGTACTGAGCATCTTTATAGGCAACTCTCCTGAGAAGGTACTGATAATCGATGCCCTTCAAAGGATCTCCATCTCGCCAGGAGATTCGGAGGAAATCGTCGCCCACACGGAAGGGCACGGGGTTCCCTTGGGGATCCTTCAACTTATCCGTTTCATCCAACAGGTAGATGTAGTCGTGGGCTGAAAAGGCGATCCACTTCCGATCCGGCGAAATCCGGAGACATGGCCAGGCATCACGCTTGATGTTCATGATCACAGTGCCCAGCAAACCGTTTCCTGTGGTCCAATTCTTCAAGGCCTGACGCTGTGGCTTTTTTGGCCCTGTGGCCCAAAAAACCATCAAATTCAAGAACTATTCTGAGTGGATTTGTCATTTCTGGGTGATTTTTACATGGATAATATTACCCAATGGACATCTACACAAGAGAACCTTAACAAATCCCTAAAAAAAAGATTTCTGAAAGCTCCGGGGGGCGTGTTTCATGCCAACTTCCGGATTGGGGCCATCTGGTCTGCCCCAATGGGCAGATTCTAAGGATACCACCGTCTCATTGGCGATGTTGTCTTGCATCCACCAGATTCCACGGAGGAAATCTGGACAGAAATCTCCATCTTTTGGTGCTTCCAACATCTTTAGAAACCACTCATCTGGATTTGAGAGATACACATCTTGCATCTCGTAGCCGTATTTCTGTCGCACATAACATCTCATAGCCTCGGACACACAGCATGGGAAACCATGAAAGTACGGTGATCTGGGCGTGAAGAGATTCACATTGCGCAACTTTTTCACGTACGCGGGTTTCTTTTGTGGTGGATCATAGGTCAAGATGTTGATGCCTTTCACCAATTTCTTGTATTTCTCCCAGTCGAAGCCACCATCTTTCGTGTAGCATTGAGCCATGGGCGCCACCAAACACTGTCAGCCTCAAACTGATGTCTTTTTCTGCACTTACCATGCAAAATAAAACGTGAATTACCGCTCCAATGCGCTCGAAGCATTTGCTTGGTAGAGAAATTGAAGTGATACGTTGCTCATGACAAGCGTAAAGACCCAAAATCCATGTAATGCACTACTCGTACCCATCAATTCATCACATATTTCATCTCTAATTTCATCATAATACTTATCACTTTGCAAGGTCTTCTGTCCTTGATGTGTTTGGATCTCCTGTTTTGTTGGCCACTTGGTGCTTTCCATATGTCTTTCAGGAGGTTGGTCATGAGGCTGCAGCGTGGTGCACTGAGCCCAAAAAGCCACGGCGGTCCCAACGCCATTTCTGACAGCCATCCAGTGGGCCAATGGATCCAATGGGATCCAATGGATCCAATGGGATCCAATGGATCCAATGGATCCAATGTGATTCATGGATTTTTTCCATATCAAAATTATCAAATTATGAAAATGGCTTTAAAGGATGGCAGTTTCCATATCAAAATTCGATCCAAGTTTTCCAAATTTTCCACATCCATCAGATTCGATCCGTTGGGCCGTTGGGCCGTCTCCGCAGCGCCGCGCACCTCATCCACCACCAAGATCACTCGCCGTCGGCTCTCAGACACCTCCTTGACCACGGCGCGCAAGCGCTCCTGCCGAGCGCGCAAGCGCAACGTGGGGACCATGGGATTTTGGTGAAAAAAATGATCAAACCATTGGGATTTAACTATTAAAACAATTTCTTTTAAGATCTTTTAAACATTAAAAATCAGACAGTTACAATCTAATGCTGAAAAAACATTATGCATGCTGACTATACCTACAATTGAGATGTTATCCTGGTTCATGTTAATCCTTGGGGGGACACCCAAAGGGTGAATCATCTGCCGATGGACAGCCGCAATATTTCTGTGGCGCAAAACCGACTTTCGATGGTTTTCTCGCTACGAAAAGGGACATGTTGTTAATTCATGTTTGGTGAAGTGCTGAAACATGTTTTTCCTCAATGAAACTCACATTCATATGCTATCCATGGATTCATCATCCATAAGGGAAGAAATTGCATCGTTATACCATATTATTATACCATATTGACCTATGTCTTTAAAGCAATTTCCTCCGGGTTTCAGAACCTTCATCAATGGCCAACATCAATTGGATCTTATTATTCTGATATCTAAAGAAACACCTATATCATAGATATTCATAGATGATATGATGAGTTTACCATGGTTTTCGCATCACTTTTCAGTAGTCATCACCGCCAAAACCAGCGATTTTTGCCGGTGAAACCGCCGTGGAAACTCACCACGAAACGAACGGCCTCGAAGTCCCCTCGGTAGCGAGTGCCAGCCAAGAGCAAAGCCAAGTCCAGCTGAACCACCTGGAGGAGTGCCAGCTATCTCTTTTTGGATGTTTATACTATATGTACTCTATATAATAATAATAATAATATATATATATATATATGTAAACTGTATTTGATGTGATAAACTGATGTTATATGTCAAATATCAACAGGTATACATGTTATTTCTTTTTTGATTATTGGTGTCTTTTTATTTAGGGAAGTATCTGTTTCTATATCAATACATGCCGTTGTTGTTCATTGTATGTATTCTGTGATCCTATGGCCATCGTCGAATCGTGCCATGTATTATTATAATAGAAGTATAGTATTTTATTATCAATGGTTATCAAATGTAGAATATCTATTTCTACATACTTATGATACTATTAGACTATAAGTGTTCTTATCCATGTACTATAAGTATGTAGAAATCAATTCACCTGATGGCTTAACCGGCTTAACCTTCACCCAAGGTGAATCACCAAACAGATCTCGTTTCATGGAGCAAAACCAGCACCTGTCAATTAACAACCAAACAGCATCCATAGATAGATAGATATATAATTGGCTCTGGCACACTGTAGCTGTCGCCGCGGCCATGCAATGCTCACAACTTTGCCAATCAATATATATATATATTTATATAATATTATATCAGAGATCCCATCAATCCATCAATTTACATATCTGTATACGAATAGAGAGATGATATCAGATCAGATTTAAATTACATCAGATTTTGTATATATCCATTTTCACACCTACAGAGGTAACAGTACCCTGTTTTGCTTTGCACAAATCTAAGAAGCCGCACCAAGAGAAATAGGGATAATTACACAAGTCATGTGAAACTTCATTTGCACAAGCTCATCAACGCTATTCATCCCAACTGTTGAGTAGTTCAGGCAACACATCTGATGAGGATGGCAAACAATACACATCTTCTTCATTTAGGAGCGAACACACGCGCGGAAAAAAAGGATTCCGTTTTTGTCTCTAAAGAAGTCAAGAGTACTTGACACCGTCAACCTTCACAAACCAGCTGCACAAAGAGTTCTGAGATGTGGACTTTCTTGTCCTGCACAATGAACATGAAATGTCATGAAAACATGTAGCTCCCTTTTGGCCAAAAAATCCTGACTAATTTGGTAGAACAAGTCATTTGGTAGAACAAACCCAGCAAGAGATATGCCCAGCTACGCAGGGTACACCGCTTCTCGATTCCACATGGGTCAGTTCGCCGTGGTACACCGCTGATCTCTATATTCATAAGCCAATCCATAGGATCCATAGGGTCCCGTGGGTCGAAACATGGACAACTTTTCAGGGTGATGTGAACATTCACCCTCAATTCGCTGAACACACAATTCTTGAATTTGCTGTTTAAATCTCTAATTTTGGTTGGGTTAACCATGGTTAACCGTGAAAACCTCAATTCTTGATGGGTAAAATCATGTAAAATCCGTAAAACTATGGTAACTATGGAACATCATAGGGAAGATGATAGGTTTTCTACAAAACCTCAGACCCATCTCCAGCGACCCCAGCCATCTGCGCCCCAGCTCCTGTAAGTTCAAGGGGACTTTGCCCTCCGCGATCAGCTGTGCAAGGCCCAGAGCCTGCTGAGGTCATTGAAATCAACCCTTAATGACCAAAAAAAATGCCATTATCAATAGATGCCATTGAAATCTGAGGTCAATGGCATCTATTTTTTCAATTTCAGATATTTCAGATTCAATCTGCATCATGAACTTCTGCAAGATGAAGGAACGGTCTGATTGTTTCAAGATAGATCAGTTTTCAGATTATATGCATGACCAACTCTTGACTTGTTGGATTCAATGAGGAAACCTATGACGCCACGATGAATTTGTGCAACCAACAGTGTTACCCAGGCCCAGGACTGACAATCCGTATGGCTCAGCTGTTTTTTTTTTGCGAGCAGCGATAATTCCAACATAAAAAAACATCAGCTGAAAACAAGGATGGAACATTGATTTTGCAGTAATGAATGAACCATGGCAGATCTCTGGGGCCAGCGTACGATAGAGGTCTTCCCAACGCCTGCCTGGCATTGCAGGTGAAATCAGGTGAAATGGAAGAAATTGAGCCACCTTGATGTCTGAATATTCCCACGTGCGGAAACATGTTTGAGATGTGGGATCAACAAACATATTGCAAAAAAGGTGAGATTTGCACCCTACAAAGAATCAAATTGTGAGATGCTTCATGATTTGAATATTGTTCCTCATTTGGGTTATAAATTGTAGGTCAGTTCAATATGCACAACGATTTCCAGAATGGCTTCGTCTGACAATGCACCCGACTCCATCCACAGATTGATCATGCTTTTACCTATTCAAATCCTGTTCATGTAAATTATATAGCCATTTGACACATATCCATACTTGAATCGATATCAGTATCCCATTATACCCCTAGGCCATCCGGATGGCAGAAAAAGATTGATATTCCGAGCTGTCAAGGCACCAGGCAGCTGAAAAGGATCTTGTGTTCCTCTGAATCTTTGCAAGTGCACTCTTTCAACTGAGATCAAACAATTTAATGTGCAATTTTCGGATTTATCAAAATGGCCACTTTGGAAGGCTTCCTAAGTCATGGGGGTAGCCCTAGATTCTATGATATTCAACTTATTCAACCATCCATTTTTTGGGGTAGCCCATTGATGGAAACGTCGTGGTGCCTCTCCGATGAGCACCGGGTTGTTCTTGGTCCGTCGGCCCAGGATGCGGATGGTGCGCTGCAGCTCGTCGTTGCGGCCTCAGCGAAGTGAATCGAAGTGAATCGTTTCCGGGGATGGTGCCACCCCCATCCCCCCATGCCCTGAGTGCCTTGAGTGCCCTGAGTGCCTAGACCCACTAAGGGGTCCAAACGCCCCTCGCGTGCCGCCTGCGTCAAATCCGTGCCAAACTTCAGCCTCGGGGAAGCAACGAGGATCAGTATCAATCGGTATCAAAAGATCGATCCTCTTCAAGCCATAGTATCTGCTGGTCTCTGTTAGTATCTGGTACTGTAGTAGTTATGTCGTGGGACTTCACCATATCGGATGATCGCCTTTGGCAATGATGGCCATGGCATGCTGGGAAATTTATGTGGGAAAATCATCCGTGGAAATAGATGGATGATTTCCCACCACATTTTCCTAACCTTTGCCAACTGAGAAGGGTTGCAACTTGAAGCATGTGACCTTTGGCTTTGTCATCAAAGTGATGTAATGATGTAACCTGCGGGAGTAATGTATAACGCAACTAAAAAGTCATAACTGGTCATAACTGGTCTAATTCACCAAACTGGATCACACTGATCTGGTCTGATTTTAGAAACTATAACACCCATCTATAATCCATCTACCCACAATTGATGCCAACTTCATCGTGTGACTCCGGGAGAAAAAACGTGTTTTCCGATGGTTTCCCTTCTCAAGAGCTGGTGGTTTAGTCTAAACTAAGGTATCCATAGGTATCCCCAAACAATCCTGAGAAACTCTATATAAATTCTTTTTATTTCCACCATACTTCAACCATAGTTCTTCCATATTCTACTGGCATCGTTGAGCCGTGGACTTGTTGGATTGGACTTGGGACTTCTTTGGACTCCCGACGTCTGAGTCAGGTCCACTTCATCTTCCACAGAAGCACTTCGTGCGGTACTCAGAGGAGCCTCTTTCGCAACAAATCAAGTCGTTCAAGTCGTTGTTCGTTAAGTTGTAAAACCATTATATATATATGTACATATATCCCATATCTAATTCGAACCATGTCAATGGAAACATTATGATTGGCATGTTTGGATGTTTCACCCATTGGGATGTATACTTAAAACTTATAACATCTTATAACCTATAACCTAAAACCACATGAAATAGGAAGAAATGACCAATCATACGTGGGATTTTGGTAGTTCCCAAGGCAAAACACATTTACACCTCCAACAACCAAGAAGACATGGTTTACCTTGAAACAGGGTTTCCACTCCTGTCTAACACCCATGAATATTCATTGCTGATTGTTTGTACATGTTTGTACATTATAATACATTATGCCTGCATCCCCGCTAGTTTTATTTCAATTACCGGTATAGCTACATCACTGATTGGTTCTATCTATGATAGAATGGTGAAAACACCATTGTCACCAGTTTTGTCGGTCTTGGGTGGGGTAACATCCAATATCTGAGTTGTTGTTGCTTCAATGCCTGCTTCTTGCTGATCAAATTCTCCACGTTGGTTGGTTTTCTATCCTCCATTCCCCCATTTCAGTGCTTCCATCTTTCATTTTTGGTTGTTCAAATTGTTTAAAACATATCATTTCATAATTTGGTCAATGACCTCCCATTTTCGGACTGATTTCCACAGATACAATGAGGCCATAACTGGCCATTCGGCCTTGTCGCCAGTTTCGCTGCACTCCACTTGGGTCAAGGCTGCCATGATCCTCTCCCGGAGCACCTGCCAAAAAACTTCCTCTGGGGAAAACATGGGGAAAACATGGGGAAAACATGGGAAACACAAGTCCTTTCCGATCTGATCTGGTGTCCGGATGTGTCCGGTTTCCTTCGGTTTCCTTCCACCATGCAATCTTTGCCATTTTGCCATTTTGCCATGGCCAGGCCTGAAGGCTATCTGTTGCAAGGACTTTGCCAAGGAGCTTACAGCCATTGCTGTTTTCCTGGAGTTTTCGACGAGCGGAACACGTCAGAATCGCTTGGAGTCTCTTGGAAAAGAGTCTAAAAGAGATAGTCAAATTAACAAACTCGGTCTGGCTGAACATTTCGTGGATCCTCGTTTTCCATCATTTCCTACTAAACTTGTATAACATTGCAATACATCGGTATCCCACCCAGTTTGACCCATAGCCTCATGAAAACCCTGCCTGCCGCAGCAAAGCCCGAAGCAAGTGGCATGTGCTCACCATCGGCATATCTGGCAGGTCGAGCCAACCAAAACCAGGACATCATTGTTCCGACCCATCCCAATGACATAGGACAGCTCCCCCCGGTTAAACTCACTTCCTCCATCAGCTCAGAAATCCCGTCACACTGGTTGAGGCTGCTATTAATATGGGATTTATAGATTATTTATAGTATTTTATAGTATAACCGAACAATGTATAATAACCATGTATAATCATTATCATCTAAGCATCAACATGCATCGTTTCTAGGGCACGTGATATTGTTCATGACCGGCTGTGACCGTCACGGCCGTCACGCCTCGTTCCTGCGCGCAAATCACGGAATCCTCCAGCACTTGTTTGGCCGAAGTCGTGAAAGGAATCTCTTCACTTTTGCCACCTGGGCAAAATCTCGATATGAAGATTAATATGACTAATATAATCTAATATGAAGATATACTATCATAATATGAAGATATTACATGATATTACATGTCACATATTGTCACATGATTTTTCTAGAAGCATTTTTCAGAAACAAAGACGTAACGATGAGACAACTGTCTGCTGTTTCCTGCCCAGCAAAACTCACTCATACTGGGCTCCCCGACCCATGCCTTGACCGACCATGTTCTCTAATTCCCTCTTGGCCTTCGTTGCCACCCGCGCTTATCCCAGCAAGTTCAATCAGAAATTTTTGCCTTGTCTGGGACTTCGGAATCCTCCCTGTGTATCTCTATTTGTCCGTTGTGAGATGTGCTGCTAGAATTTACGATGCAAACGTGCTCAGTTTTCTCAGTTCAAAAAAGATGACAGCAAAAATGAATTGATTGTAAATATTGTAAATGTCAAATGCAACAAGCAAAGCCGGCTTTGGATTGAAATAGTAAACAAACGTAGTGAGACAATCTGCGAGAAACAGAACAAGACTTGGCAACGAAATCTCACTTGGGAAATGAACATTCGAAGCCAGCAGAAGAAGTCATGCCAAGTCGAGATAAACTTCAGTGAAACCGCTAAAATGAAGCTTTTTCACATGTTTTTGTTGGGCTACTTATTTCTGGCTATTTTGGGATATTTTGTTGATCCATTTTTTCGGCCATAGCTCCAGGATCCTCCAGGACGCCTATTCCAGCGCACCTCGGGGTAGTGCACACCGATTTGTTGCAGAGCTTTAGCCCCTCCACTGCCCTCTGCCAACAAACCCACCACCAACATCTCAGTCCCGACGTGGTCCTAAACGATGAAACGATGGGATTCAACAAAAAACCAGTGGTGAAGCCCTGGTTGGATTTCATGAATACCATCTGGTTATGACATTCACAGTTTGCGAACTGGAAAGATCATCACCATTTTTAAGTTCGGTCAACCATCTATAAATCGATTAGGCCATCGAAAAACCATGGCGAACTGTGAATGTCATAACCAGAGGTTTTTTTTTTCTATGGATTTCCATGGATGAAATTCATGGATCATCATAGGGCCATAGGGCCATAGGGGATGGAGATCAAACTGATGATCAAATGGGAGTGGGCATATAACTGCTGGGATGAGGGGTTGCATACCCAATGTGGCCAGTAGATATTAGTAGACAACTGATGTGGAAAACACTGCCGGATATCCCTACATCGGTATCAGCTGATGATATCACCAAAACACTGCCATGGGTTGGGATTCCAAACCACCAAGCAATACCAGGTAAGCCTGGGTCAAGAACAGCCAAGATTCATCAAAGTGATTTGTGATTATAGAACACTCCTTCAGGGTTGGAATTTTCATGATTAGCATAAATTCATATCATAATTCATATCAATTCATATCAATTCTATCTTTTGGAGGTTACTGTCACGACATACTCCATATGATCCATTTCCCATCACCATTCCCGACCAAGCAGGCCCAACAGACGTTCGGTCTCCTGTTTGATTTTCTTGGCCTCTTCTTGAGCCAGCATAACTGCCTGATGGAACAACAGCACAGTGGGGAAAAACACGAGGAAACTATATAGCCATACAACAGATATGTGGGCTATAGCCACAGCATGCCACAACCACAATATAAACAATCCGCTAATATGTTGACTCATTTCTATGGGATTTTGACTAATTAATTTTCAACCATTTCACCCCGTCATACCCATGCGTTCACAGACTGATTTATGGTCCCACATGCCTTGGACAAGGTGAAGATAGGTTGCGTTCTGCTAATTTTTAGGGCCATTTTCACCCCATAAAAAGGTCCAGATGCGATAGCGGCGATAGCGGATGTGACATCTCAAATGAAATGATGTGAAATGTAAAGTTGGGTGTAGGGAAAATAGATAAGCATATGGACGAATATAGAGAATTTAAGTAAGATTTTCCCCACAACAAAGGCAGAGCCATTTTGTTGCCAAACATGCCATACTTGAATGCCCTGCAGAGTCATCACGTGTATGACTTTGTCAAAAGACGGAGGGGTACAGGGTACCCCAATCATTTAATCTATGGCGGACAGGAAAGAACACATAAACAACGGGCGTCGGACCGTCGGATTCATGATTCTGAAGGATTCTACTTGATTTTAAATATGTTAATTGATTTAATATTGATTTATGATGATTTCTGAATATTTATGAGATTTCACAGGGTATTCCATGGTCTTAGACAAGCCCAACCACAAAGACGACAAAGTCAACCAAGAAATCGGATCGCCGCCTTGATGGTCCGTTCAGAGAACTTTTCAAACCTCGGTGTAGCCAACTTGGAAAACTTGGAATTGTCGCTAAAAATTAGTCGCAGAATCATCCAGTCCATCATCATCCAAAATGATCCAAAGCCATACCATCCAGACATATCCAGACCATAGACCATCATAGACCACAGACCATCCATATCATCCCAACCAAGGATTCAATGCGCCGATTCAAGGTGTCACTGAGCCACAGACACCATGGCAGTTCGTGTCACATTCACACGGTCATACCTCGCTGGGGACGTTTTAAAAACTCGTTTTGTCCACTTTTCTTCAAAAGACCAGTCAAGTGCTAATCCCCCAAAAGGGGGATGGGAAAATATGGGAAATAAAGTCGCCATGTCAAAGTAGTGTCAAATATCTCACAATGGAAATCACACTTTCTGTTCTCTCAGATTCTTTCACTCTCTGCACCATCACCAGCCTGCCACATGTTGGAAGAGTGGCCACCACCTCAAAACAAACTTCCGGTGCTCGTCTCTACCGCCTTCCCCGTTGAAGGGGGGTTATACCGGACGGCAACAGTTCAAAATGATATTTATTGGACACCATCGCACATATTCCACTGATTCTCAATATACAATATTCCAAATATATTCTTACTTGACTATCTACCACCATGGAATATCATGTGTTATTCATGTGACATTTCAATACATGTCATGCAACGGCATGAAAAACGGCATCACCCGAGCCCATCCCTTGCGTCGCACCTGGGCTACGCCTGTCAGCTGAGAGGATTTCGCAGGCCTGATTTTTCGGAAGTCAAATTTCCATATGATTTCCATATGATTTCCATGTGATTTCCCATTTGGTAAACTCCATCTGAGCTGATGACATACTGGATCTTCTGCCCCAGCTCTGGCCTGGGAAAACAAGGAAAACCAACCATCGGGATTTCGTTGGGGTAAATATGGCATTGGTTGATGTGGTAAATATGATAAATATGTAAACATTCTGTAAATATGATGTAAACCTCAAAGCATTTCTAGCCATCATTGGTTGAAGATGTTGAAGTTTCATATCTCACGATGGAGATACTATGGCTAGCTATAGTATCTATGGCTACCCTCTGGTAATTTAACATAGCTATTGGAAATGACCATAGAAATAGTGGATTTTCCCATTGAAAATGGTGATTTTCCATAGTTATGTTAGTTTACCAGAGGCTAACTTTTCTTTGTTTACCCTCCAGTTCAGTCATAGATGTCATAGGAAACTATGGACAGCTGGAGCCCGCACTGAGCACCACTGAGAGGGAAGAGAACCTCAGGTGGCGAGCCAAAATCCACCAAAAAACATATGAGAACATACGAAACTCATATGAAACTCATCCAAAATCCACATGAACCATCGTGAATCATCATGAATCATCATGAATCATCATGAATCATCATGAATCATCATGAATCATCATGAATCATCATGAATCATCATGAATCATCATGAATCATCATGAATCTGGATTTTCCATCTTTTTCCAGCAGTTTCCCACGCAGCAGGTAGGAATATGGCACCTTCCCTAGATCCACCTGGCACTGCAGCGCAATTCGACATCCGTTCGACAGCGGAATTCGTTGCTTGGACATTAAGGCGACCACGTAGGACCAGTGGCTGGCCACATTTTGAATGTCCACCAGCTGATCCACATGATTCACATGATCCACCACCAGCCGAGGCCACAAGGCAAAACCCGAGAACAGAGGCTTTTGTTTCACACTTTGATCACCAGGCTGATCACTTTGATCGATCTCAAAGTCCAAGGTCTCCTTTTCCACTAAATCATCTACACCAGGTCCACCAGGGGAACATAAATCGAAATCTTCCAGTAGCTGAGGTGCAGCCAGAAACTGCAAATCTTTCGTTTCAGAAAAAAGTTTGAAAGGTCGCTCCACAAACTCCGGACCCTTGGCGGCCAAGAGTTCGTGGTTCACATACATCACCTGGGACTCGGAGTTGGGATGTTAACGCCGCTGTGTGCAATGATATAATGGTATTATGTAGTGTTCAATGGGGTGGGGTATGGTGGGCTACTATTTAACAGCAAATTCGCAAATGATCGATCATTCTGAAGTCCCCAGAAAAAAATCAGAACATCCTAAACTTGTCATACCCTAGTTCTGAACAAACCCATGGCTGAACCAGAAACCTATTCTGGTCGGTTAAATCTCCATGACTGACTTTGTCACCGGTGGTAAACAACTGGTATGAAACCACATAGTAAACCACCAACGGTTAACCGTTGGCTGGACATGACAACCAGTCACTGGTGCAATGGCTGTTTGACATCGCCTTGGGATCATGGCTTCAGGATCCTTCAGCAGATCAGAACGCAAGAAACGACGCCGCGCATCTCGAATGGTGTCCACCACACCTTCCCCTGTGGCCACGTTTCCCACCACTTCAGATACAATCAGATCCACCTTTTCAGGCAGATTCACCTGTCCAAAAGTCATAAAAGTCATAAAAAGTCATAAAAGGCATCAACCACAGAAACCACTTTTGATACCGAAAATCATGAGGTACCCCGGGTACTCCACAGAAAGCATCCCCAAAATGGATGGTTTCATATCAATTCAATATGGTTCAACCATGTTTAACTGTTACAATGAAAACAAAGTGAAAGTTTGTAACAGTTAAACATGGTTGAACCATATTGGATGATTAAAACGAACCCCATACTGGGTAACTGGAAATGACCAAAGTATGGGTTCGTCTGAAAATAGGGTACCAATTCCCAAAGTTGATCATTCCCCCTTAAAAGTGACAAGTTTAAGGCATGTACGGCATATACGGCATATACACTCCAGTTAAGTCACATAGATATTCAAAACACACCTTAACATTTGTAGATCATTTTCAGAAACCATTGGTTTTCCATATGTTTTTTTCCTTTTTCCTATGGTTTACAAGGGAAACCGTAGGCTTTTAGGACACCACATAAATACATAACACACAGTGCCCGACAAGTTTTCACATTTCACAGCATCGCCTCTCTGGAGTCGCCTTCAATGACTGAAATCATCTCTTCCAAAGCCGCATCCTTTACAAATTTCCGTGCCTCAGCCGCCACCTGAGCATGGTGAATACATATACCAATAAATATATATATATATATATATATTTAATATAAATAGTATAAAATATACAATATATAATATATAATACTCGAAATGCATCAGCGCCCCAAAACTTTCTTACGCACCTGGCGGAGCCTATGGCTGCGGAACGGCAATGCTGATGTGCCCCTTTCGACACAAAACCCCCTTGGTCTCAGCATTGCTTCACTTATTGGCCTTTTTACAACGGCGCTTTCGCTCTGCCACTTGTCGGCGAAGCTGAGCCGCCGTCTCAGTGTCCATCAAAGACCATTGGCCCTCACAAAGAACTCGCTCTAAAGATCCGTTGCCATACCACTTTGTGAGGCCATCGGACGGGATCTCCTTTCCAGGTACCCATCTCACAAATCCGCTCTCCGCCGGATCTTCCAACGCCTCGCGAAGCACCGCAATGTCCACGATCAGCTTCCTGTCGGTGGGGGCGGTCTCGCTGTTGAGGGCGCCATAGGCCACCTTGGCATCCATCACAAGGATGCTCCGCCAATGACTGGCGTGAAACTTCCACTGCGACAGCCGGAACTGAGGTCGCATCACCTCAGCGAAAACGGCACGAAGATAGTCGCAGTGCTCATAGGCCGTAGCTGCCATAGACAGCTCCGCTGACATGGAGCAGCGAACAACTCGTTGCAGTCTGGATGACTGACATTCCAGGAAAGCCACCTTTGCGACCCCAACCTGGATCAAGGGGTTGGCAATGCCAATCATCAGTCCGCCTTGGCTCCCTCCGCCTGGTTGTGAGGCATAGGCGGCATCACTCACTGCAAGAAACACCATCTCATCCAATTCGCAATCAAGTCGGCGAACTGGCATGTCCATCAACATGCGGGCCCGCTTCACCACCTTGTTGAGCCAATGAAGAGCCAGTGGATCTTGTTGACCTGCGAGTTGAAGGACATGAGAGCATCCATAGCTCAAATCTGGCCGGCACTGTCGAGCCGACCAAGCCAGTTGGCCAATCACTGAGCTGATTGCTTTTCGTTCCAGTGGAGTCAAGGGGCGACTTTCATCCGTTTTGGATCGCTCCTCGACGAAGGGGATGTTCCGGTTGTACTCGTCCATGGAGTAGAAGAACTCAAAAGTCGTGGGATCTTGGCGCTCATACCGGCCGCAGAATTTGGTCCATCCTTCTGTGGCCAATCTCTTTTTGCCGAAGTTGAGGCGCTGGTGAAGCGCGTCCCAGATCTTGTTTGCTGCAGGGGAACCAGTGTATCGGGTATCATCCACATGGATACAAGCCATGCCGATGAGATTCCCCTCTTCATCATCAAAGACAAAGAAACCAGGAAGTAGTTCAAGTTCTCGACCACCCAGGCTCAGCCGCGTATTCTTATATTCCAAGTACCACAGACGTGGCGATTCAGGTAGGCCAAAGCCACCTTTCAACAAGCGCACCAAATCATTGCGCATGCCTGGCCCAATCATCTTCTGCAGCTCGTCCAAGGCTTCCTGAGGATAACCTCGGGGAATTCTCACATAGATCTCACGTTCAGCTGGAAGACCTTGGCCCTGCAAAAATGCCGCAGATACATCCTCATACGCCACACACCATCCCTTCTGCACTGCTACAAAGTTCAGGAGGTTGTGTCCCACCAGAGACACGGTTGGGCTAGAAGTAGGGTACTTTCCAGCATCGGGATCACGATGACCGCCAAACACCCAGCGCGCCTTCAATTCGGCCTCTTCCAAAGTGGCCCCGCCCTTGTTGGTCAGCACGAGCCGGGAAGGAAGAATGCGCTGAGGATCAACCCATTGGCCTTCGGGTACTCCAGCAAGAGCCTGATGATCAAAGTACACCTTGAAGCCCTTCACAATGGGTTGCACAAAGGCCTGACGCCACTGGTCATCCAATTGGTTCCAGGCCATTTCTACACGCTCCTTGCCAGTGACCAATTTGGCATGGTCGAGCACCTGTTGTTCTTCCTGCAGGTTCTTCTTGAAGTTGTCAGGCATGTCCTGACCGGCCAACACTGCATTCGTAGTCCAGAGCACATGTTGCTGCAGTACTTCGGTGACGTACGTCCCATACTCCGCCTGGTCTGTGTTGATGTTCTCAATCACCTTCTCAAGCTCCAGAGACTCATTCTCGGCAGACATGTGGCGGTTGAGGTAGGAGGCCAGGCGCTCATCTGCAAAAGTGCCGACATCGTCAGGGACATAGGGACCCTCAGGGAACGTAATGCTGGAATCTTCACTGCTGCTCCCTTCTCGCACTTCCACATCGTCGTCCTCTGTGACACCGCCCGGCCTACTCCACTGGCCACTCACCAGAACTTCAATGGGCTCCTCCACGGGCACAGCTGCCATCAAAACATCATCACGTCCATCTTGTTCTGGTGCTGGCTCCTCTTCTGTAGGACTGTTCACCACTGCAGCCTGGGTCGGTGGAGCTCGGCGACGTGTGACATCCTTGGCACCAGCCTTGGGTCGAGGGCGTGCCGTGTTCAGACTGCGCCGCACTGTCTTCAACTGTTCAAAAGCCTTTTCCAATTGACCTCGCACACGGGCCTCTTGGAGGGGCGTTGGAGGAGACAGAGTCTTGGCCAAGTTCTCAAACAGCCGCTGTTTCTTCGGAAAAGGCAGGCGATGAGGTTCTTCAAGTTCGGCGCGTTGAAGAGGACCAGCTGATGACGATGCATGCTCAGCTCGAAATTGCAAGGGGACATCATCCAACAGGCGCTTTTCCAAGCGCATGCGATCTGTCTCTTGGTCCTCCTCCATGTCACCGCGGCTCTCCGTGCTCGACGAAGATTCCTCTTCTGGAATGCCATGGCCTGCAACTCTGGAGGCACCTCAGGGGTCTCATCCTCGAGCATCGGCATGTCCACCTCAGTTGCCCGAAGCTTACCTGAAGTGAGCTCATCATGCAGCTCGTGGAGGGCCTCATTGATGAACTGACCGCTAACCAGCTCTTCATTTGTCGCAAGCCGGATCTTTTCCAGCGGCACCGATTTCACTCGCCCTCGAAGGCGTACCCAAATGCGTCCAGGAAGCCGTCGATCTCGTTCCACACACACCACCGTTGCAGGACCATGCCAGCTGATGTTGTCTTGCAATCGTCTGGCAAGCCCGCGGCGGTTAGCCGGAGGGTCATAGATGTACACCACAGCCCCTTCCTTCAGCATCTCCAATCTCGGTGGTCGGGATTTGCTGGCCAAAGCTCTCCTCAGTGTGGTGTGAGAGTCCAGCCAATGAAAGCTCTCAATCGCCCCATGACGGATACGCTCAGCTCGACGAAGGCATTCTTCGCGGTCAAGGTCCTGGTTGAGCACGAACTTCATCTTCCCTGAACAAATCTGCGTCATCAAGGAAGCTGGGATCAAGGAATTGCGACCCGTCACGGCCTGAAGCGGTGACACACCACCATGGTTGCAAAGCCGGTTCTTGGCTGCACATGCGGCCGTGACTGCGGTGCGCATATCATCCAGCCCATCCAGGTTGAGACCCTTGAGCATCTTCAGGAGCATCAGCTTGAGAATTCCCCCATGACGTTCAGCATGGCCCAAGCGCCACTTTGCTCCCTCCGGGATGGTGTCGTGGACCACGCCCATCAAGTCGTTGAGGACCTCCACTGCTCCTGCAAATTCCATGCCACCATCCGTGACGATCACGTCCGGGGGACCAAAGACACCATACCATTGATCTCTCAAAACGCCTGCTGCAAAGGTGGAATCCACCGCATCGGTGCAGTCTGCCACATGAAAGTCCGTCAGCTCATCCAAGAAGTGCACCACGCCATACTTCTTGCCCTTGCAGTCCCAGATGAAGAAGGTGTCACCGGAGATGCGTTCATTGAAATTGGAGGGCTTGTTGTAAGCCACCTGAGGAGCATCTCGAGGTGGTTGAACCATTGCGCAGACTTGGCAACGCAAATTGCGAGCTGCCTTGATGATGGCTTCCCCCGCTCCACTCAGCATCAGCATTCTCACCAGCCTATCATTTGCCAAATGGCCCAAGGCGGCATGAAGATGGGCGACAGCAGAGCGGATGCGCCGAGGAACTTGTTGACCTTCTCCCTCGAATGTGATGTAGCCGTAGCGATCACCACCGGCACCCAGCTGCTGAAGCTCTTGTCTCAGATTCTCCTCTGGGACATGTTCTGAGGCAACCGCATTTATCGCATGCCCTTCCCAGAGCTTGGGGTCATTCACCGGCTCTGTCAAAGACCAGGAAGGAATCTTCTCGATTTTTGTCAGGGTCTTCCAGGCAGCTCGAAGGATGTGTCGGCAAAGCTTCACCGGCCAAATTCCTGCCAAGGAAGTACGGTTCACCCAATGACCATCGACTTGCACCCTGCCCTCCAAGATCTGATGTTCTTCAGGATGATGTAGACATTGACCACCCTCTTCCAAGAAATGTGCAAAGTGCGGGTCGTTGGCATCCAATGTGGTCAATTTCCTGTGAGGCTTCTGCGAGATCACATCCTTGAGGCCAAACATGCATTGAGCCACCTTGGCACGATGGAGCTGAGGCCTCTTTTCCATGAAGCTCAACTTCAACCCCTCACTGCCCAGAGGATTTTCTGTCATGGCCAGGGCTCCTCGACGTGTCTGAAAATCCCAAACATCTCGAGCAAAGCGCCAAAGGGGCATGTCCAAAGTCCTGCGGTCCGCCACTTCGTCAGGATCGCACATATTCATCCACTGACACCAAGGCCCACAAGGCATGGACAAGGTCACCAGGTCGGGCTCAGTCTCATACAGAATCTGCCACACCTCATCCCGAGTAGCCTTCTTCTTCAAGTCCTGACCATAGATGATGTCAATAGGCTCCAATGCGGCCCAATGCGCGTGAAGCTCCTTCTTGGCGACCTTGGTGAGGTTCCCCACGCCTGCATAGATCTCCACCACCACAAAACGATTCCATCGCTGCGGTGTCAGTGATCCGACGGCCACGTGTCAGCCCTTTTCCCACGCCCTGCTTCAAGCTTTGCACCATGCCACGCTGCAACAGCAGCTGCTTCTCCCTTGTCACATCAGGTAGAGGATGTCCGGGTTGTTCAACTTCTGACGAAGAGCTCCGTAATGACCCCAGATCGCACCCACTTCCTTGGACAGCAGCATTGCTAGCCAGCGTGGATTGCGCTTCCATCGAGCTCCTTGCATGCGATCCACAGCCGACTTCACCCTCAGTTGCCAAAGCAGCTTTTTCCACAGAAAGGTTCTCATTCGAGAGGCCATCGCGAACACCATGTTCATCGCCACCTCCTGAGACCACATGTGAGAGAGGCTCGGAAAATTGGCCTGCTCCCCTGTCAACGCTCGACTGGCCTGCTGCTTGGAACGGGTGATGGCTGCCTTCGCACGGCGCTTGTTGATCAGGGCAATCTCGTCCTTGCTGAGGCCTTGCATGAGCTCCCACTCCGAAGTCGAAAGCTGCTCGGTGCTCATCGAAGGACTCGGGGGTGGTTGTGCAGCTCGAGAGGAGCGGCGAGTGGTCACCTTCTTCCGATTCTGCTCCAAGTAGCCCTGATCCACCTTCATCTCCTCCTCTGTCTCGCTCTCCAGATGCTCCAGCATATGGCATTCCGTTGCTCGGTGACCGGGATCGCCGCAAAGGCGACAGGTGACGATCTTGGGCTCGGCCACCGGCTTTTCCACCACTGACTTCGCCTTCGCTGCCGCGGGCACCGACGCCATCTGCAGAGGTCGGAGTGGACGTCGGGTTTGAAGAACGAATTGAACGGTCATTCGTAAGCTCGAACATGACATCTGCCGGTTGCTCAACAACTTCAGAGTGAAGACTTACCTTCTTGATCACCTGAGCCTCTTGACCTTTCATCAACGAAAAATCTGAAGGAATATCAGAACGGAGATTCTCATCAAAGTCGAAGAGAGGCAGCAAATAGTGACCATTTGATGCTTGAGATAATCCAAACGTCTTGATGCCCATGCGTGTCGAGCTAAATGAATGGGCCGCACAATCGATCTTCAATCCCAATTGAGAACATGCATGCCGAGAAAGAAGTGGTGGGCATTTCCCAGAAACAACTGACATGCCCAAGATGATGTGACATCCCCCAACCATGCACTCAAATTGAACTCTGCAGCGGCTAGTCAAAGTCTCGCCATTGCCAAATTGAAACTTCTCTTGCTCGGGATGCACTGCAAACCACCTATTCCTACTTTTCCATTCCTTCACCAATTGGTTCATCCATGCCAAGCCCACCACCGATTTCACACATCCCAAGTCTAAGATGACATTCAAACGAAGTTCCTGTTGGCACCACATGGTCTCATGCGCTATGCCCCCCACGTAATTGATCACCCCCACAAAACGCTCCTTGTATGCTCCAGAAGCGGACGCTGCAACACTTGCTGGTTGATGACAAAGTGACACCAAGGCTGACCACTCCTCCTCGGCAGTCTTTGCCGCATGACTTCCCTTCAAGGCGGTGGCAGCCACAGCGTTGTTTCGCTGGGGGCATTCACGGCTCCAATGGCCAATTTCGCCACAACGATGGCATGGGGATGTGCGCATTTTCTCTTGAAGTGCACGGCGCCGTTCATCTTGTTCAGGTCGGTCAGGGCGCCTGTAGTATTGCCTCAGCTTGCGCACTTCCATAATGCGCTGCTTGGCTTTGTGCTGCAACGCAAAGGCCTCATTGGCCGCCTGCACAAGCTCCGGCGGGTCAAACTCTTCCAACACCAAGGACGCCTCATCGTCAAACTCGAGGTTCTCCTCCGCAAACGGGTCAAACTCCACGGCGTTGACCTCCTTTTTGGCAAAGCGAGAGTTCTCAGGGCGCTGAATGAGAAACTCCTCGCCTTGCCTGGCTGCTGCATTCGGCTCAGAATTGCCGATGGGAAAGCCATGCTCTCCTTCCAACTCCGGGGCCAACTCCACCATCGCGTTGGTCACATCAACCTCGCGATCACTGCCGGCTCGAGTCTTGATCATCACCTTGTCCTTTCGCGAGAGCCGAGCACCATCCAGCAGATGTCCAGTGAAAAAACATTCACCCATCTGCATTGCATCATCCAAAGCCACCAGTTGAGTCCTGTAGAGTTGGCCTCGGGTCACATAGGATTCCAAGCTCTCTTGCGGCAGCCTTCGCAAAGACATCAATCTTTTGCGGTGCATGTCAACCTTGTGCTTGTCAAGCTGTCGAATCAATGGGCTCTTCTCCAGGGTGTCCATCACCAGTTTCATGCCGTCGGACTTGTTCACGTCCTCATTGCTCAGATGGTGCACTAGCTGACCAGCTCTATCTCGCAACTGCACCATCAACCTCGGTCCAATGAGCTCAGCTGGAAGAGAACCGGCTTCACCACCCAACCAAAATCCAACTGACCTCTTCCACTCCTTGAAGGATTCGCCAGGCTTGGCCCTGAAAATGGGTGGATACGAAGAGGAGATCTTTGAATGGCGTTGATCTCCAGCGACCTTGTTCTCCTTCTGCTGGCCCACTGAGCTCATCTCGCCCGACGGCAAGGCACCACTGACATCACGGGCTGCTGGCACTGACTTCGGCGAGAGAACATCCGTCTCGCCCCCATTCCACCAATCACCACGCCAACCTCTATGATCGGGTTCTTCACGGCCTCCCTGATCGCTATCATGAGATACTCCCGAACGATCTCGAAGATTTCGATCGTTGTACCAGTCCCGCCAAGGGTCATGCGACCTTTCCCAATCCCAGTTGGCATAGTATGCATCACCATAACTGGAGTGATCTGAGTTGCGTTGGCGACCCACCCACGTCCAATTCTCATACTTCCCGGAAGTGCTCCACCATGACGAGTTGGTTTCCCATTCCCAACTGCTATCAGCAGCTCCCTCACTCCGATCAGCACCTGATCCCACATCAGATGCCATCACTGATACCTTTCAGGTCCTTCACCTCCACGACCTTTACCACGACCCGAGCTCATCACGCTCGGTCTGTCACCACTGCTCGGAGGCTCAGATGCCCCCCCTCTCCTTGGCGGTGTCGCCAAACTTTCACTCCCATCCTCCGCAGCTGCATTGCCAGCTTGTGTGCCCGTATACATCGCCTGGTAAGTGGGCATAGACTCCACCAGGTGCTCCACAATGACCCAAGCCACCGGCCCACTCCACAAACAAGATCACCACCTCACCCACAAGGCCAAAGATCCAACCAGAAGCTCCGGCTACCACTCGAAATGCATCAGCGCCCCAAAACTTTCTTACGCACCTGGCGGAGCCTATGGCTGCGGAACGGCAATGCTGATGTGCCCCTTTCGACAATAAATAATATATAATATATAATATATAATATATAATATATAATATATAATATATAATATATAAATATTGTTGATATTACATGTTAATATGTATTTCCTTATTGAATGAATCCAGAATCATCAAACCAAAGAATTTAGGGCGAACGAGTCCTCAACTTTCACCATCAACCATACACATGCACCCATTTTACTGTAAATCAGTGTAGATCAATCAATTTCCATCACTTTTTTCCAAGATGGCACTTCAACATACTTCAAACATCGTCGCCTCAGGCGTCCGTTCGATGGCGTAGACCTTCCGCGCTCCAAACTTCACCGCCAGTACCGCCAGCAACGCGAAGGGCCCGGTGCCCACGTCCGCCACCGTGGCGCCTTTGGCGCGGCGTTGGATGGCCGCGGCATAGGCTGCGGTGCGTTGCTCGTCGTCCACCATGGCGCGGTAGTCCTCCAAAGTGGTCTGCGCCAAAGCCTGGCCTGCTGTGATCAGCACCTGGAAGTTGCGATTTGCAGATTTTTGGAATTTCGGAAGATTCGATCATGTCGCAAGCTTTTGTAACAAGTGCACTTGGTGATTTCCAAATATAAGTAGAAAATGACCAACGTATAGATTTAGAGAATGATTTGTCAAAGAACTGTCCAGCCTCAAACGAGAACATTAATTAAATCAATTTGGATGTCAAAAAAGGATAAACATGGGCACCCAAAAGTACCGACGTTTTGGTTTTACCAAAAATGGGACCTCAAAACCCAGTGGTTTAGACTCGACATCAGCTCATTTTCCAGGAAATTTACGAACTGCCATAAATTGCCAAAAAATCAGATAACATCATAAAAGATCATAAAAGAATATAAAAGAAACCAACCTCACCGATATCACCGATTTTTCCTTCGCCTCTTGCAGTTCCGATTCCGCCGGTGCCGCCGGTGGCGTCACGTCGGCGTTCACGAGTGTCACCAGCAGCGGTCGTCGGGGCAGGAGGGCAGCGGGGCCACCAGCTACGGCAGCAACCAGGACTGCCAGGCGGGCCATCGGACGGCCACGGGTGCCATGGGTCATGTGTCAAGCCGTGAGGTTTAGATGGCAAGAAATCGAAAAAAGGTAATGCGGGGAACAGGTTGGAGCTGGGGACACTGAGCCTGGATCACTTTTAAGTGGGGTTGGACATGAATCAGTGCATGTGCACCACGCACTTTTGGGAAGCTCTTTTTCATGTGATCGTCAACATTTTCGGTGGCTCAAGCCTTGCTGTGCCGCAGTCGCGCCAACACATGTGGTTCTCCACGGAAGTTCAGTACAAGGCAAATCTGCTGACCGGAACCTTTGCCCTTTCAAACAATGCTATCCTTTCTGAAAAAGTTTTTAGGAGGCTTGGTTCCTCTCTTGACCCGTTCATGATGAAAGGTTGATAAAAATCTGGGCACCCTGCGTTTATAGACCAGCAGGAACATGACATCTACGCATCGAGATTGCTTTGTTTCTTAAATCTTCATATTTACGGAAGGGAACAAATGCAGCCTTCGCCCCAATTTTTCTGAGAAAACATGCCATCACTTGACTAATCAAATTTTTGCCTGATATTCCTAGAAAGTTGTTGCTGATCCCCATTCTAATTGGTGCTTAGTTGCTTATATCATCTCATTTCATCCAATCTCAATGTCAATGGGAATCTAAGATGCCAATGATGGGGATGTTTCCAACCATCAATGTCAATGGATAATGAATGACAATTCCTATTATAGTTTCTACTATTCCTATAGTCTGTAATAAACAACGGTTGGTTAAACTCCCCCTATCGTTCTATCCCACACCATAGATTTTCGCTGAGCCACAGAAACGCCGCAGCCGCCATAGCTGGACCCACTGATTCCATGCCCTGGGTGCGAACATGCAGTATGGATGATGGAATATGATGGAATACTATGGATTATTATCATGGAATATGACGATTCAATGATGATTCATGATTATGATGATGGTGATGATGGTGATGATGGTGATGATGATGATGATGATGATGATGATGAAGATGAATGTCTTTGTGTTGCTTCAGATAATGAAGTATGGATTGTGGAATGTGGGTTGTCTTAATTATCATTATCCATGAACTATGGATTATGGAACATTGTGGATGATAGTTATTATTAAGATAATAATTATTATCATCAATGGATCATCTATGAATTGTCTCCATATGGATCACTGGATTATCATCCACCAAGGAATGCCATCACCAATCTCACAGTGAGAAAGGCACACGATTAATCTGTAGAAAATGGGTCAAAACTGGGGACGCAAACCCGAGATTTGCTGGCCATGGGTTTATGAAAAATCTCTGAGGGAAATCACCAAACACCAAAACACCAAAAACTGAGGCTTAAAAATTGAACATCGTTCCATATCATTCCGCAGCCAAAGGATGATTGAATGTGACCTGAGGTGACCTGGGCTTCCCAGGGTGACCTCTACTCCAGCCACTCCAGCTTCGGCCGCATGGAACCTCGGGCCAGGGAAGGATTTTGACGTTCAGGTGGTTTTTGGCATGATTTTCATATTAGAGATATTATCACTATTATTGTTATTATTATTATTGTTGTTATTATTATTTACATATATATATATGTATGTGCCTATTCATATTTGATTTTGAAGTATAGAAACAAATATTTATTTAGTAAGTTTTCTTTCATGTTTAACGATGCTTAAACCCAACAAAAATCACAGCCCACTTGGGAGCTTTCCACTGTTCGACCTTCTCTGGGCCCAGCACGCTGAGCGGGGAACACCTGGTCATGGCATAATTTGCACTTCGGACAACTGATGATTGATTATAATATAGGACAATGATCGGACAACTGATTATTGATTGATATAGGACAATGATCTGGAAGCGTACAAAAGTTGGAAAAAATCAAGTTTTAGAATATTTTCTGGATGAACATCTATCATCAACCAGCTATCAACTGGTTCCAACGCAAAACCACGATCTGGCTTGTTCAGAATGGCGGAGGCCCCCCAGGCTATGGCAATTTTTTGCTTTTCCGCAGGCCTTTGGAGTAATTCCTGAGGCGTTCAATGAATTCAACGGAGAATGGTAAAGGATGAAGATGAAGATAGATGAAGGGTGAGTCAATCATATTCAAATCCCATATAAATGGATCATTTATCAAATTTATATGGGATAAACAATATCAAAATACAATCCACCTGGTTTGATGTGACTTTGGGATCTATTGGAGCAGCACCTGGTGGATATTTTTTTCGATGTTCATTGTACTGTATTCAGATCGTTTGTAGCCTCAGTCGTCATCACCAGTCACCCAGAAATATCCCCGTCCTTCCCAAGGAACCAAAGCGTGGGCTCAAGAATGCTAGACCAAAGCTTACCGCCTCAATGGCACGGTGGGTTTTTGTTGATGTTGGGCGTCCTTGGTACAAGTTGGATCAAGTCGGATGGAGAGGAAACATGCTGTAATCCTAACAATGATCCTAAAAAAAGGTCAAAATGCAAGATGTTCAAATCCCTTCAAAATTTTTCCCAAAGCTTAAACATCAGTTCCACATATTTTCATTGTAAACGATGTTGCAACCCATAAAAACAACATTTTCTCCCTTTCCCAATGGCGCCCAAGTGGCACAAAGGAAGGAAATCCCTTGAGCTACGCGAGTCCCTCCTCTCATGACCTGCAGCAAAAATGGATCATGGTGATTCTGTTAACAAAAAAAATGAGGTTTTGTTGTAAAAAACCAAAGGGGGACCGGAGAACCCAAAAACAAAACGACAGCAAACAAATCGGAATGATTGGTTGCTGGCACCTCCTTTCCTCCCCTTGCTACCATATTTTTAGAATGTGCCTTCATGAGCTTGCAAGATTCGCGGCATTTTTATGCACTCTTTTCATCTGCGGACAAAGTCTATGGCAGTGGCCCAGCTTTCTACTAAACTACACGACAATGTGGCCCGAAGGATAGCAGGAGGGAGGAGACGAGAAGATAATACATACGAAAATATGATGATAAGAGACGATGATGATAATGATGATAGTGATGATGATGATGATGATGATTCGATGATGATGATGATGATGATTATGATTATGATGATGATGATGATGTTTCGTCGATGATGATGATGAAGATGGTGATGATGATAATGATGATGATGATGGTTATGGTGATGATTCGATGATGATGATTCGATGATGGTGATTCGATGATGATGATTCGATGATGATGATTCGATGATGATGATTTGATGATGATGATTCGATGATGATGATTCGATGATGATGATTCGATGATGATGATGATGATGAATGATAGTTGACGTAGGTCAAATGGCATATATCCATAGTTCCTTTGCACACAGATGCTCTTGCATGCAGAGGCTTTAGCATACAAGAGTTTTTACACACAGAAACCTTTACATCGTGCACCGAAGCTTTTACACAAAACAGGCTTTGCACACAGACGCGGCTTTTATACGCAGATGCTTTGATACATACCAGCTTATGCACACAGATACAAAAAGAAATTTTACACAGAGAAACTTTACACATAGACGCCTTTACACAGGGAACTTGTACACAGTGGTTTTACACAGGGAAACCTTCGATTTTTAAAAAAAACCTTTACACACAGAAGTTTTTACGCACAGAAACATTATGACATTTACACAGAGAAACCTTTACACACAGGATTTTTTTACACACAGCTTTTAAACACACAGCTTTTAAACACACATTTTTTTTCACAGAGCAGCCTTTATACAGAGCAGCTTCTACACACCGAAACATTTAGACAGAGAAGCCTTTGCACACAGATGTTTTTCCACAGAGAAATTTTTACACAGACAGGCCGTTAACAGAGCAGTTTTTACACAAAGACGCTTTTACACATAGAAGCCACAGAAAAGCGTTTGCTCTTAGACGCCTTTACACACCAAGTTTTTACACCGACAAGTCTTTACACAAAGCAATTTTTCTACACATATCAGCATTTACACAGAGAAGCCTTTACACAGAAACTTTTCCACAGACGAACCTTTACACAGAGCAGCTTTTACACACAAAAACTTTTACACAGAGAAGCTTTGACACTGAGAAAATTTTGCGCAAAGAGCCTTTACACGTAGAACGTTACACAGAAAACAAATTACACAGAAACGCTTTTGCACACAGGAACTTTTACACACAGGAGCTTTTACACAGCGAAACTTTTAGACAGACGCCTGTACACACAGATGCACACAGAAGCCTTTACACACAACAGCTTCTACACAAAAAAATGACACAGAAAGGCTTTTACACACAAAGGCTTTTACACATCGATTTTTACACAGAAAAGCTTTGACACTGAGAAAATTTTGCACAAAGAGCCTTTACACACAGAACCTTACACAGAAAAGATTTTACACAGAAAAGCTTTTACACACAGAAGCTTTTACGCACAGGAGCTTTTACACAGAGAAACTTTTACACAGACGCCTGTGCACACAGATGCTTTTACACACAGATGCACAGAAAAACCTTTACACAGAAAAGCGTCTAGAGTCTAGATGCACAGAGCATTTACACACGGAACCTTTTATACACAAGTTTTTTACACAGAAGCTTTCGCACGGGAACCTGTACACAGAGCTCTTACACACAGGAATTTCTCAACCCAAAAGCCTTTACACACCAACGCCTGTACATGGACGCATTGACACAGAAAAGCTTTGGCACAGCTTTTATTTGTCCGCAATCGCTTGCTTGTCCACCCACCCCTCCTCCCCACGCCTTGCACCCACGCCGTCCGCACAGGTCCGCACAGCCAGGCCCGCTCATGTCCGCTGGTCTCTCCTCGTCCCACATCTACCCATTTCCATGCAGTCCGTCCGCACTCCTCCGCGCAGCTATGCTCGCTCATGCCCACTGGCCTCTTCTCCCCTCATTTCCTTCCATTCCCTTGCGCCAACACCCCACACCCGTCGGTGCAGCTACGCACGTCCACTGATCTCTCCTCCCCATCCATTTCCCTCCATTCCCTTGTGCTTGCACCTGTATACCCATCCGCATCTACGCTCACTGATCTCTACCGAGCCTTTCTCCCCACCCATTTACCCCCATTTCCTTTTACCAGCACCACCGCACTCGTCGCGCAGCCGCGCTCGCTCATGTCCACTGGTTTCTTCTCCCCACAAATTGCCCTCCGTTCCATTGCCCCCACACCGTCCACAATGGTTCGTGCAGCTACGCTTGCTCATGTCCACTGGTATCTTCCCCACCCACCCATTTCCTTTCATTCCCTTGCAGCAACACCATCCGCACTCGTCCGCACTCGTCCGCGCATCTACGCTCGCTGATCTCCACCCAACCTTTTTCTCCCCCCCCATTCCCCTTCCATTCACTTGCGCCCACACCGTCCGCACTCGTCAGCTACGCTTGCTTACTGATCTCTCTTCTCCCCACCCAATTCCCTCCATTCCCTTGAACCAACACCGTCAGCACTCGTCTGCGCAGCTACGCTTGCTCATGTCCACTAGTCTCTTCTCCGCACCCATTTCCCTCCATTCCCTTGCACCCACACCGTCCGCAGCCGTCCGCGCAGCTACGCTCGGTCTCATGTCCACTGGTCTCGTCTCCAAACCCATTTGGGGATGGGTCAAAACCCTGGTACCTAGTGAACCCCAAAATAGCTGGTAAATGGAGGTTCATCCCACTAAAAATGTATCTATAGGTATTGACCCAAATAATTTCCTACCACTCCCTTGCACCCACACCGTTCGCAGTCGTCCGTGCAGCTACGCTCGCTCATGTCCATTGTGGTCTCTTCTCCCCGCCCATTTCTCTCCATTCCCTTGTGCACCCAAATCGTCCGCACTCGTCCGCGCAGCTACGCGCGCTCACTCATTGTCCACTGATCTCTTCTCCGCACCCTTTTCCTTTCCCGTTCGTGCTCTTCCGCGCATCTACGCTCGCTGCTCTCCACCGAGCCTTTTTCCCATTTCCCTTCGTCCATTCTCCGCACTCGTCAGCGCATCTACCCTGGCTGATCTCCACCGATCCTTTCTCCCCGTCCATTTCCTTCGATCCCCTTGCAAAACCGTCCGCGCTCGTCGGGCACTCGTCCACGCAGCTACACTCGCTCATGTCCTTTGGTTTTTTCTTCCTGCTTATTTCCCTCCATTCCCTTGCGCCCACACAGTTCGCACTCGTCCGCGCATCTACGCTCGCCTATCTCCACCAAGCCTTTCTCTCAGCCACTTCCCTCCATTTCTTGCAAGCAACACCGTTTGCACTTGTCCGCGCATCTACGCACGCTGATCTCCACCGAGCCTTTCTCCCGACCCCTTCCCTTCCATTCCCTTGCGCCCACACCATCGGCACTGGTCAGCAGCTCCGCTCACTCATGTCCACTGGTCTTTACTCCCCATCGATTTCCATCCATTGCCTTGCGCCCACACTGTCCGGACTCGTCCGCCCAGCTACGCTCGCTCATGTCAACGGGTCTCTTCCCCTCGTTCGCGCAGCTACGCTCGCTGATCTTCACGGAGCCTTTCTCCCCACCCATTTCCTTCCATTCCATTGCAACAACACCGTCCGCGCTCCTCCGCGCAGCTACGCTCGCTTATCTCCACCGAGCATTTCTCCCCAACCATTTCCCTCCATTCCCTTGCGCCGACACCATCCGCATTCGTCCGCACATCTACGCTCGCTGATCTCCATAGAGCCTTTCTCCCCACCCATTTCCTTCCATTCCATTGCAACAACACCGTCCGCGCTCCTCCGCGCAGCTACGCTCGCTTATCTCCACCGAGCATTTCTCCCCACCCATTTCCCTCCATTCCC
>Ga0126342_10000029_pt1 | contig 70450 bp, 59 predicted proteins | sample Cyp1metagenome_FD_92528 | JGI IMG/M metagenome (GOLD analysis project Ga0126342, IMG submission 92528) | Coral microbial communities from Lord Howe Island, Old Settlement Bay, Australia - Cyphastrea 1 metagenome | ecosystem: Host-associated > Invertebrates > Cnidaria > Coral ...
ATCCCTTCTCCAGTCAAGCACAGCACCTGAAGCTCGACCTCATCCGTTTCATCTGCTGCACCTTTGTCAGTAGCTGGATCCACGTATTTGGCCATGTTGCGCACTGGACATGCGTGAAAAAAACACACTTACTGACTCACCACGGCGAGTGTAGCTGAAAGGTTTTCACAAAAATAAACGAGCACAACACTGAAATTCAACTAATGAACAGATATTGAAAGGCCATTTCCAGGTGATGCGTATTGCAACGCCATTTTTGAAGGTTTCATGTTCGTTTCCTTGGTCGCTGTCTGGATGCACTTCGTTTCGGGCCTGCTTTATTCATTCCAAATTGTGAAGGTTCAGCCGGTCGACGTTGTCCAAGAAATGGATACTCTACCCCAAAATACACTAAGTTGAAAAATGCAGGGTTGCAATTTTGCAGAGATCATTTTGGGGCAGACCCACAGAATTGCTAAACAGGGAAGTTTGGCTATTAAAAGAAGTCATCCCTTCTAGGGACGTGACCATCAAATATGGGAATGTGACCATCAAATATGGGAGAGGGAACCAACAAAAAGAGGCTGATTCAACCATCAAGAAGAAAGAACAGCACTAACTGCGAATCGACGGGTTTATCATCTAATAATTCAGGATTCCATAATCAAGTACAGGGTTCAACCAAACAAAAAATTGAGTTTTACCATTTCAGGAAAAACATGAACTCAGCAACAAGAACTCAGCAACAAGAACTGGTGATTTCAACAGAAAACATTGTCATGGCTCCAGAAAACAGACCTTGCCATGGCAAATCATCATATGTATTTGTGTGTATGGGAATAGCATTATCAATCTTTGATAGTCCACCAAAAAAATGCTGGTTATGATTCTATGATTTAAAAAACAACAGGATTGAACTACCATCCAACAACTCCAGCAGATCGCACCTGTCCATCCGAACTCAGCGACACCGGCTTCTCAACGAGTGGTTGCTTCCTGGTGTGCGAGTCGAGGCGATTCCTTGGGAGATCGTTGGAAAAAAACGGGTTTCTATGCGTATAACCATGGTGATGACCAACAGAAGTTGGGAGATAACACCTGTAAGTTTTACTATATTAAACCATATCCACTTGTAAGAGGAACTGTACCCTCCTTAGTAGTGAGTTGAATCAGAGTAGTGATATTGCCCACCCATCCCATTTAAATTAACCATGTTACCCTTGAGTGGTTTAAGCAACCTTCCACCTTGGAATGGTCACTTAACAACAACAACAACAACAACAACAACAACAACAACAACATGTTGTTCTTGCGCATTCAACCCTTCAACCGCCAGTCTACCTCCCAACCACTCAACAACAAGAGGTTCATCCAACCAAGCAGGGTACCAGCCTTGAAGGAACCCTTTTTGTTGGTCATTCGGCCTATTGATTTCCACAATTTTAAAAGTTTTTCTAAATTGGGGGTTCACATTCAACTATATTCATTGTTTAGTACAATCCCAATTGCGGTGAAGATGCAATCCCAGTTGTGGCTAACGATATCTCCCTCAAATAGACATTCAATAGCGGGCTGTGGGGAAGTTGTTTCTTGCCCCATATCAAGCTCCGCGTGAAGATGTGCAAAGCAAACAGGCAATTCTGGGCTAAAACATATATGTCGTGCGGGGTATGTAAGGGTTTTCCTACTGGCTTCATCTGGCTAAAGCTAGCTCGCCCGGGTCTAGCCAAAGCTTTACTCCTTGGAGATGTATAGTATAGGTATGCCAGCAATGCGAGTCCATGGCACCGATGATGTTGCCAAGAAGAGATGGAACAAAAAAACAAAGTAGACTACCAAACAGTACGTTAACTTTATTTGGGGGTTTCCTAAAATAAGGGTACCCCCAAATCATCCATTTATAGCTAGGATTTCCCACGAGAAAAACCATCCAGAATTTTGGGGTCCCCCCATTTATGGAAACTCCCTGAATCCTGGCCCTTGCGCCAAGTCGCTGAACATGATCCCGTTTCAAACGCTGCTTCAATAGCTCTTTATACAATGGAACATAATGATAAACCACTGGATTTGTTGGGTATCCTATTGTCAGACAAACCAAAATGAGTTCTTAGTATGGTGTAAAGTCGCTGAGGTATGAATGACCGATTTTGCAAGTTCTTTAGTATGAAGCTATTCGTGTTTTGTGTGCTTGGTGGTCAATCATCTTGACCAATCTGCTCCAGATATGTATAGTAGGGTTACCATCTGGTAAACTAACATAACTATAGAAAATCTGCATTTTTGATGGGTAAATCAACTATAAATGGCAATTTTCAATAGCTTTTTGTTTGTTTACCAGAGGGTTATACTCCCATTCCCCCCAACTGACGACTCGACAATGAGAAAACCACTCGTCCCGAGAGGAAAACCACGACGTAAACGGGTGCTATAAATGGTACCCTCTGGTTATGACTAACATTGGTATAGATGGCCCATAGAAATAGATGGTTTACCGACCTTAAACATGGTGGATCTTTCCATGGCGAACTGTTAGTCATAACCAGATGGTATGTTTATTATTGGCTTTCCCGCACTATTATTCCATCCCCATCAAACATCACCAAAAATCGCCCGGGCCTGACACCGGAAAACCACCCAATGTCGGTGAGGTAGGACACCTGGATTCAGCTAGTCGGTGGTTGTTGTTTTTTACGAGTACGAGTGGTAACTTACGCCACAACCTATAATCTTACCCCACCGCATGGCACACAGCTTACCCCACAACCTGGAGAACTTGTGCCATAGCCAAATCACCACGGCACACCGACACCTATCCATGTATGTGCACATTATTTTCATGAAGTTCCTATGCGGACTGCAACGCTTTGTACCGTTTTTTATCTGTCTTAAACCTGACACAAAGCGTTGTAAACCGCATGGCACACCATCAACTTGACCTCTAGAAGACCAGGAGTTCTACATGTCATTCTCATTGACGGACTCTCATTCCCACCCTGGGAAAAATATACCCACAAAACGCTTTTCCCAGTGGCACACCAGGAACATTCCAGCACTGAACAAAACAGCACAACGGCACCGAAATATTCAAGGTACCGCTTGACAGCGTAATTTTTACGAGATCCTTACGAGATCTTTACGAGATCGAGATTTTGCAAGGCAAGGCAGCAGGGATCTTTTCTACTCTTCCATTCTCTGCTCTACGCCTCTCTAATCACTTCTACTCTTCAATTCGATTCTCTTCTCTACTCTTCTGTATATAGTCTCTTCTACTCTACTCTTCTCTTCTACTGTTCTCTCTTCTGTGTGGGTCCAGCTATTGAAAAGCCATCCCCATGAATTTCTATCTCAAAACGAATATGTCTCAGAAACATGTGTGCCCCTGCAAAGTGTTAGAAAAATAAATGCCACAAGCAATTGATTCATCCAGCAAGAATGACATGTATATCATGGACTTCCCAACGGCACACAGTTTGCGGCACAAGAAGATGACCGAGGCATAAGTTACCACTTTGACCCAGAGGATCCATGGTGCTGGTATATATGCTAACAAAAAATGGGGTATATTGATGGTAAATGTTACCATATATACCATATATGGATCCTATGGGTTGTACCATGATGATATTCACCATTACTATACTCAAATGAGTTTTGGTGGTGTTGTTGTTGCTTAATAGTATCTGCTATCATAGTACTTCATGAACATAAGATTGTTATGTAAAGTTATGTATGTATGGTGATATATATATATACATATACATATATATATATATATATATTGCTTTATCTGTGTCTTTACCCATGAAACAGGTCACTCACACTGGTCATACTACATCCCGAAAGTGGAGATATCACGTTTACAACTTGGTTTTAGCTGCAGGCATGATGGTCTTTACAAGCACAAACATGAACCTGTTGCTGCCTCGTCCACCTGCTACTAAAATCAAACATCAAACAGAAGTGGTCGTGGTGCCATTTTTTCTCATTTTTTTTGGGGCTAGCCCAAACCGTAACCTGTCTATTATTATCCCCTTAAAATCCATTTGACACACCCTACATGGGTTCCAACATGTGTCTTTTTATCCCCTGCAACAAACCATGCTTTGTGAGGAGTGCGTACATATTTTTTTCGGAAGGGATTCTTGTACCTCACCATATCAACTACATCCCCAGGGTTCCCCCAGTAAATCACCCATGATCTCATCGTCATCGACGCTGTGGTCCGGGCCAAGATCAACACTGGCAGCCACCCAAGGGTCACCAAAGCCTCCATGGATATAGAAAAACGTGGAGAAACATCTGCAATGAGATGGATGGGATGGGATTTGGTTGGGTATGTATATTGATTGTATGTGTGTATGTTATTAATTATGTAGACATTTTAGGTATATAATATGATGACACACTGGGGACCCACTGGGATATATAATCTGGGGATACACTAGGATATTTAATCTGGATGGATTACACTGGTATCTAATGGTAATCTACTTGAGGATATTCCAGGACATGTGTTGGGAATTAGGCCACGCAATTGTGATTAAACTGGAGATATGATGGGGATATATGTTTGATTAAATTGAATATCAATGAACTGATAGATATTTACCATGCTAATAAAGCTACTAAATATGTGTATATATATATACACTTTATAATATATAAGCATACATATATATATATATATATATATTCCATTCCAAATGGTGCACATGACAGTGATGAAACCCTTCAGCCTGGCAACATCTCTGAACACCTATTCTTGCGGAATTGTCCACTGGTTAGCTTGAAACGCAGCCATAGCTGAAACTTATAAAGTTCACACCCCAGATTTGCTATCACATGTTCACATAGTTGGTGACTTTCACGTGCAACATTTCCATCAGAACATGAACTGGAATCCCAAAGTAAACAAAAATATATGGTTTTCTACTTCAGATCATTCAATGTGATTTTTGTCAATGTGGTTGTTCAATATGGTTGTTCAATATTGGATAATCATTTTCCTGGAACTTTCCAATGGAATCCAATAGGCTTTTCCAAACATGGTGTTCCCATCACCTTCCAAAGCCATCGCCATCCCCGCTCCTCCCAAACTTCAATAACGTTCGGAGAGATTACCTGCAGAGGTTGAGTCCATGAAAACCTTACCAATAATGACTATATCATAATATATTATCATACTATATTAATATATATATATATATACATATATACCATAATATATATATATATATATAATCATACTATCATGCTATACCATTCCTGAGGAAAATCATACCGGCCAATTTTTTAAGCATTGAGTGACCAATGTGACCAAACATGTCGAATAGCCTGGTATATAGATTCCTGACCTACAGTGCCTGCAACATCCAACCATGGTGCATTGAAAGACTCGTGTCCATCAACAAATCATGAGGTCCAAAGTGCAAAATAACACGGGAAAGTATGTATGTATGTGTATATATATATGGACATAATTGGACATATATATATGTATATCATAAACTATCAGGAAGGTATGGGGTACATCGACCTGATAAATACCAGCTGAGTCCAAGGTGCTCTGCTTGCTTGGATTCTTGGATAATCCACCGGTATTTTTTGGCTTACGTCTGGTGTTCCAGTTGGGAAACAGCGGAAGCAGTACTACATGCGGATGATTCCCCTCCTAACAGTTTGCTATTGAAAACAAAGAAGTGGATTTACCCACTGAAAATGGTGATTTTCAATAGTTATGTTAATTTACCAGAGGGTAACATTCAACACCATTCAGTGAGGACAACTAGAAAGGCCACAACCATTCAGGTCTGCACAGCCAACAGCGAGTGTAATGAAGTGTCTAAAACACTTCATTGTAACTTCATTGTGCCGCTATAGGTATCTATCCACAGGCGGGCTAATCTCTACCAGACCATCTCCCACCTGTACAATCAGCACCAGCCAAAGATAAGCAAAGATGGAGAAGGCCGCCGTCACCCAAAAGACACCTGCCACGAGTGATGTTTTTAACGTGGTGGAACTGCAATCTGTATCCCTGTGCTGACGTATCCAAAGAAAAGAACGTCTGGATGGATTGGAAATGATTGGAACCTGGAGTAACCACACTAAAGGATAGGCTTGACTGAAGGGAACAGTGGCTGGCCTGTTTTTTTTGCCCATTTTGATGCAGTGGAACAATACGGTAGTTGGTCCCAAAACGTCTCAAAATGTTGGATTTACCCAAACAATGATGTGACAATTCTAGTGGGAAAAGCCAGGATCAACATGGATCAACCATGAGATTTTTGTGTTTTCCCAACATTTCAGGCCAGCCTATACAGCCATATGGTTTTCCATCACACTGAATCCATGGCCTTAGCTAACAAATCCAAGGTTTGGAGGTTTCACCACACTCTGCCCCTGGTAATTGCAACTTGCTGCTATGCAATCACCTATTTTTATGGGCCATAGCCATAGCTTCCATTGCAAACTGTTGAAGTGCCGGAGGGTAAACACAAGCGAGCGGACACGGTACTACTTTTTTTTCCGCTGTACATCACATCCCATGGTGGAGCCAGCATTCAGGTGAACCCGCCATCGCTGAGTCAACAGGAGGATTGAACATGTCTTTTTGGCAGTTCAAGCGTGGTAGCCTGGCGGGGTATTTCATTATCGCTGTCAGAACAAATATACGACTTATGTACAAAATATACACAGCAACATTCAACATCATAAGGAAAATGGCAGAGTTATCCACCCAAAACATTGCCATTCAGGATCTGCACTGTACAATCTCTGATGGCAGACTCCAGCCGCGCCGTAGCTTTTCGAGAGAGCCAGGCGACCGGGTTTTCTTCAGCTCTAAAATGTCCTAAGATTAAAACCACTTGAAAGTGTCAAGTGGTATTGCCAGTAGCTGGTTGTTTCTTTGAATCCTTGCATTTCCCATTTAACTGAGGAAGTGAAAAAAAATGATTGATGATGATTGCATGGGCTCCAAAGCGGTTTGCAAGAAACGACCAGCAGCAAAATCGCTGAAAACTGGTTGGTGGTTTCAACCCATCCGAAGGTCAGTTGGGATCCTCCCATGGCAGGGAGTTCCGGTCAGTGACGAACAGCGCGCTGGGATCATGAGCTGTAGTAGACCTTAAGGACCTGCCGTCCATGGGACATTTCTACGGTTTGGCATCTTCAGCAGAGGGGGGAAATATATAAAATGTTCAGCAGGTACATAATCTAATCAATCCCGTCTGCCAGAAACACATGCTTGCAACTATTGATGGGGCATTTAATACGATTGAGGGATGGGATTTTAACTGGATGATTTCTGCTTGTTTGCCAGGGGTAGTATCAGAATTAGTTGAACATCACCACAATGCTGGCACAAATTCATCAATGAAAATGACACCATGTTAATCCATGTGATGCGTCTGGATGTAGGGTCTGAAACCACACCCACTTCACTTCTCAAACATACTAAAAGAAAGCAAGTTTATGCGGATGGTCTATTTGATGATGATGAGAGCTGGAAACATCAGCGCCTGAGAGACTTTCGCACGGCACAGCGAGCATTCCTTAAAGGCTGTTTCGAAAGTTTGGCAGCAAGGACAATGAATGATACGAAGCTGCCTTTTGATGTGTCAATGAAATAATGGGAACAACATGTCGAAACCATCTTGAAAATTCGGGCAAACACGATCGATCCTGAAATACATGTTCCACGTTGCCCGTCCACAACTATAGAAACACGACAAATAATAAGAAACATAATCAATTCTGTATCAATGCAACCATATAGAATCAAATAGAACTCAATAGAAACAAATAGAATCATGCAGAATCATATGGTATCAAATAAAATCGCAAAGATTCAAATAGAATCATACTTAACGTTAGATAACATGAGATAACATTAGATAAAATTACTTAACATAAATAGATAACATTAGATAACAACAATAATAATCGTCATCATCATTGTCATCGTCATCGTCGTGTTGTCATCGTCGTGCCGTCGTCGTCATCGTCATCATCATCAAGCATCAGCATCATCATCATATTCATCATGATCATCATCATGATCATCATCATCATCATCATGAATCATGATCATCATCATCATCATCATCATCATCACCGCCATCATCATCATCATCATCATCATCATCATCACCATCATCATCATCATCATCATCAAACAGCATCATTATCATCATCAGCATCATCACCATCATCATCATCATCAAACATCAATCATCAATCATCATCATCATCATCATGATCATCATCATCATCATAATCATCATCAAACATCAATCATCATCATCATCATCATCATCATCATCATCATCATGATCATCATCATAATCATAATCATAATCATCATCATCATCATCACCATCATCACCACTAATGTTGCATGCCGCCAAAGTTCCTTCAGTTTCTTTCCACAACAATGACACGCAAAGATGTGGCCACAGGGCACCAGGACCACATCTGCTGGGCGATCTAAGCACACAGCACCTGGGCGATGCGAAAGTTTGGTACCTGTAGCCGTATATGGCCAGAGATGTTCGGCCCTGTTGCATACATGGGGTTGTATAAAAACCCGGTATCTTTTTAAATGACCCAAAATCACGTTATCGTTTTTTTTTACTCTTATCGTTTTGTTTGCAGGTGGTGAGCTCCCTGTAGACAATAAGTGTGAAATTTCCAGCTTGCTGTGGGTGAGAGCATCCTTGGTCGAGAGTCAACACAAATGTCATCTTTTGTTTTTTTTTCCTTTCATCGCCTTTCATTTTGCATTCATTTCCTCTCATGTTCCTTTCATTTTCCATTCATTTCCTTTCATTTTGTTTTCATTTCCTTTCATTTTGCCTTCATGTCCCTTCATGTTCCGTCGCTATGTATCAAAGATACAGGTCTTCGAAAACTGGTATGCTCAAACCGGTCAGGTGGGTATCCGCCCAAACACTCGCGTTTTTTTCATATTTTGTTATCGTTTTTGTTATCGTTTGGCTATCGTTTTGGAGGCCTGTGCAGGTTGCCATCTTCAGGCTTTATGAACATGTATACATGTATAAGCTTGTTATCGTTTTTTTCACTCTTACCGTTATCTAGGCCGGCAATGCATTGGCAGTGTTAAGGTGCAAGCCAAGCTAAAATGAAATGCCCGGGGTTATTATACTATCCCACATGTTTTTTTTGGAAGAAGGGAAGATACAAAAACAGAATTAGTTGTGACTGTTTTTCTATTAAGAAGTCACGTCACACCGTCATACCTCCATCCCTATGAATTTCAAGTTCTCTTGGGGTGGCACTGTTGCAACAGCACCTTCTTGCTATGCTGTATCTGGTTGGCTATAGTTGGGCTTAGGTAGAGTAGATATATATATATATATAGATATATCAAGTTAGATGGGAAATTATGGGGATATAAACTAACATTTCACTGGCAACAACTTGTAGTAGCATTTGGCTCTAAAATCCATCAACTAACATTCATGATTTGATAACTATATAATTTGAAAACCCCATGTCAACAACCACCAACTATGGCATAAATCAAACATTTTCACTGGATTAACGACCTTATTCACTATGAAATGATAAAACCCTAGGTTTCAGTAGGGTGTTTGAAATTTCTCAACTCATGGCAGATCTGAGTCGCCCTGCATTTTCTTTCCTGGTTCTGTAAGCAAGTTAAATCGCTATAGTACTGCGGGAAAAAAAAACATCCTCCCAACATACATGATGACAAATGACATATGATGACCCTTCCATGAGCGATCGATTCGAAGATTAGTTTCCTCTAAGCACTGATAACACTTGACTATCCTCACGGTCTATGATCTATGTTATATACAACTTACTGTACCCATCCAAACCCTGAAAGCATCGACCCATCCAAGTCATAGACCGGATTTGTCTATGTCGGTTTACCATCCAGATCCAGTTCAAGGTAAAGTACCCTCCTCTAAACTAACATAGATGTGGAAAATCCATGAAGATCCACCGTTTGTAGATCATCTTCGTAAGGAATCCATGGAATTTTCACATCTATGTTAGTTTGCCAGAGGGCACCCCATCCAGTTTATCCACTAGTATATCAGTATCTCCCATGATACATGTTACCACCTTTATTTTCAGTATTTTTCAGTTAAATCCCGCTAATCCCATCCTCCTATCAAACACCCCCATCAACAAGTCCCAATGGCCATACTAAACCACGGTTTCTAGGCCGTGTGTATTAGGGGGAAGGGATTCATCCATATTCATCCCATTTCACCGGTGGGTTCTCCCAGAGCTTCGCCGGAGCACATTTCGACAGGTCCAACTCCATCTCCACAACTTCCCAGCCACTGTCCTCCTGCAAAACGGAAGTCGAAGCGCCTCCAGCGTCCTGACTGGCAAAAATATCTGCAACGGAAACATTTCAGTGGGTATTCCGACCCATTATATAGAGATAGCTACTCTAACTATGTGGTACTGTGGTACTGTTTTCCTATATCTGAACTCTTGACGTGAAGAAATTTAGGTGTGATTCGCAACATTTCGACAGGCCTCAGGCCGCAGGTGATGACTACTAGATCCTCCTATATTTCAATGTACTGTTGGTTGGGATCATGGAACAAATAGCGGTGATGTTCTCGTACAGCGACCAATGAAGCCGGGCGAAGCCGGGGAGATACCCTACGTCCATCCATCGTTGTTTCAACATCCCCATGCTTGGTGCTAACATATGGTATTTTGATGTATTTTGGTTGGTGAGACAGAATTGTCATATAATTGTCATATATTATCATAATTACATGATATTATATGATTGATCTGGCCATGCCACTCTTCAACCTCACTCCACCTTGCAGACAGATGTCCTGGACCAATCCCCTGACGCTTTTTGTTCCCTCGGCGCTCTACGTACGCCGTTGGGGTTCTGCTCAGACCGAAAGGCTCTGTTCGGAGCGTGCTTCAAATGCGCCGTAAGCAGAACCGTGACTGGAGGCAAGGAACACATGGGCTGGTTGAGCGCATAGCCGCATAGCCCATCTTTGCGGTTCTTGCGTCATGAATAGCCAAATTGTAGCTAGAAGACCTGTTAGGCCATTGCCAGCGAAAAGAGCCAGACAGTAGAGTTTCAAAGAGAGCACGTCCAACACCCTATTGCAAATCAGGGCCAAAAACGGCTGGATTGAATTGGAATCCACTGAGATCCATGTGAAAAAGACAATGGCAGCCAAAAGGAAATTGCGATAAATCATCAAAAGACAAACACTTCGTGCTGTTGACTCAAATGTGTAATCCTTCTCCCCTTCCTCTGTGAAGAGCCAGAGTGGCCCACATATGCCAACAGAAATGCACGTTGCAAAGCGCTGTGCGCACAACAAACGGCTCAGCAAAGCAGAAATGACTAAGAAGGCCAGAGTACTGGCAACACGGGCAAGAAAGAAAATTGGGTTCCACGCAAGCGCAGGAAGAATAGCCTCATGAATGAGAACCAACAATTGTCCACTATGTTTCATCGCATACTCCCCCAGGAACGTGGGCGCTTGAGTGTTAAAGTCTTCAGCGGTGACATCTTGCATCCCCAGCACTGTTTGAACAGCAAACGGCTGAATTTGCTCACATCCACTTTCTAAAGCTTGTCCAAGGAAAAAAAACAGCTGCGGGGGCCATTGCACACAGCAGCCAGGTAGTCACAAGGCTTACTGTATCCAGACTGGTGTGCAAAGTTACCAAGGCCATTGGAAGTGGAGCGGTGATTTGACGCACCTGCAAGATCTTCTTTCGGATAGGCAGGATGGCGACCAAAAGTAATGTGAAACTTTGCCACAACCGAATCTTCCATCCATCTTTCAACTCAAAGTGCAATGTATCGCTGCCAACCGTCCACGGTCTCTGTGATGTTACTGAAATTCTACTTGTTTTAATGTCGAACATGTCTGAGGCACAATCTGACGCTGTTTCCACCATAGATTCCCACGTCAGTAGCATTGATACCCCGGCCACCACAGTAGACTTCTTGGCAAGCATCTTTTCCAGCCAAGGCTTAACGGCCCTCTCGGTGTCTTGTCGGAGAAGCACAGACTTCAAACGTTGAAAAAACATGTAATTGAATGCAACGAGATTGGCAGAACCCACACCCCCCAGTTCATCTACATTTTTCAGCGTCGCAACTGGAACCAGCCAGTCTTGTGGCGTAAGGTAGTAAGTGATGTCATGCTTGCGCCAATTTGAGTTCTTGCATTCTGCAGCTGCCCACACAGCATTCTCGAGATGTATGGCTTTGGCACCTACCTCAAGGTTTCCCTGTCCCTTGTAGTCCTCCGGAACTTTTTTAGCAGCGTTCTGGACACTCTGGAATTTAGTCACTTCCGTCAAATTCACCCCATCGTTGCTTAGATCCTCTGCAAACTTGGAGTATGGGATGAGCTGAGGGAAGGTTCCCACAGCAAACGTGCTCCAAGTGCCAACAGTTTGACACGTAGGAATCTCCACGATGATTCGAAATGCCAACGGGAGACTTCGCCATATGGAGTTGCGTAGTCGCAATAGTTCCCAGTCAGGGCAATGCCCAGCATAATTTGCCTCCCATGTTGGTAAGCCAAGTATGGAGTGTCCAAATCCACCACAAGCCTTTCTGACAAAAATGTACAAATCCTATCACATTTGCAATGACCAGTCCCACTAGTCACTAGCACAACCATTGGCATAATATGTTTGATGCTCTCGCTTCCCTGACAAATCTGGAAGCCGTGGAAGAGCATTCCCGACCAACATTGGAGCCATGCCCAAAGAAGCAACATAATTGGCAGAGAGTTCTGCGCCATCTGCCAATGAGAGACGGCTTTCATATCGACCTCTGTTGCATCTTCAAAGACCATGGGATCCATGCAGGACCAGGGGATATATGGACGAGGAAGTTGAACTGGGCCCTCCATGAGCACCAGCTTAGGCCTGTTGATAGATCATAAATTTCGGGCAAGGACCGAAATTTAACAATGGCACCCGACAGCCGAAACGAGCAATGAAGGGCCTACTTCACCAATCACAGATTCTGAGCATGGTCAAAACAAGTCAACTGGCTCTGAAAAGCACGACCCCCTATACTTACCAAATGACCAGTTGCATTTTTCATGGAAAATTGTTGTGATCCTCCCGGGTCTCATCCCTCCTGCGACATGTCCAGTCAAGGGGCAGCGCTGTCGTAGCCAGAAGCTTCATGGTACTCGTCCTCGTAACCAGGGACGCCCATCAGGAAGTAGTGCCTCCGCTGCAAGGCTTATCCGATTGTTATTATGGTTGGGTTCCCACTCCTATCCCCAAAGAATGATAGATTAAATCAAACAAAAGGGGGAGTCATGATAAGCATCAATAAGCTACAACAAGCTAATTACTTGCAACAATGGGGTCAAAACCACGTGTGTATATATATATATATATACACACATCACTATCAGATTCTACGAGCTTTAAACAATCAATGACATTAATCCAAGGCTGATCTGGGGAGCAAGTGGGTAGAGGGGTGTAAGCAACCAAACATGGCATCATGGAATATGTTCTGAGATTTTACTGGGAGCATCCATACCCACTTGGACTGAAAGAATGCGATCCCCTAACATTAGATTCTCTTTAATATTTAACAGGTCCAATAATAAACCAAGCTTTCCGGAGGGTATGTAATACTCGGTGGAAGAAATGGTTGAAATCAGTTGGTGATGGAAACGAACAATACTGACGTTAGACATTCGGGAACTCCAGAGCAGGGCCGGGCTCTTTAGATCCAATTTCAGCCCTGGTCCGTTGGTGCCAAGGCACTTGCAAAGCTCTGTCCTTAGGTTCACAGAGCGCAGTGTTTCCACAAAGTGTCCTGTTTTGGTCTCGAACGACCCATATCCTTGTTGGACTTTTCTGAAACACATCATAAGTTGAAGAGTTGAAGCTAAACAAGTGCGATATGCACATTGGGAAGCTATCCACTGCAAACATCTGCAAACAAAACCTTTGTGGAAACAGTTTTACCTTTTCTTAAGGACCAAACAAACCTGGACCTTCAAAAGTTCCATAATATTTGTACGTTTGGACTATTGCACGTTTGGGCCGTTTTGACCGTTCCCCGCCAAAACTGAACGTTCCAAAACAAAATTGAACAGGCTTTTCCACACCATGTCACTATACCACTGAACTTGGGCTAAAAATGTCATATCATGTCATATCATAGCGTCACACAGGTAGCAATGATTGATGCATTGTGACATGCATGCAAATTCGAGTCCCAATCTGATCATACTTTTATCACCAAGTCGAGATTATAATAATATGAGCCTTTGCTCCCTGTATTGCGCGTATTGTGCATTGAAAGCTTTGGTTGGTAAGCCCACCAAAAAAGAAATTGTGTGGAATTATGTACAGTGTTCAAAACAAAAAGTGCAGAAATTGCAAATTGCTTACTTTTGTGGGTTTTTGCGTATTTTTGCGGATTTTTTGCGTACTTTTGCATCTTTTTTGCGTACATTTTGTTTGTGGTTTGGAACATTTGGGGATCAACACACTGCAATGTTTACAATACGACGGAAAAAATTGCATGTATTTTTGTCATTAGGGGCAGGTCGGTGGGACCATGCCTGAATAGTGGGGCGGATGAGCAGGAACGATATATTCTGTGTGTGCATATGTAGCAAAAAGTTGCAAAACATGTTGGTGTCTCTAATTCATGGAACAGAATTTATTGACCTGACACTCAACGTAGTTCCACAGGCAATCTTGATTACTCATGTCTACATGACAAAAAAAGTTCTTGCGCCACTTGATTTCTGAACGTTTGATCCAAATGTGCCAATCTGGCATGTTTACAAGATTTGCGCACTGTTTGTGCAGATTTGCGTTCAAAGTTCCAACAGGACAGTTTTTGTTGGTACTTTTGAAGGTCCAGGAACATACGTCTTCAACTCTGTCTGAACATGCGGAACCTGAACTCCAATGGATCAACTTGTGATCACTGTTCAACTGTATCAGAATTTGCTACTGTACACTTTGCGGTGTACGCCACGTATATGCCAATAGAGTGAAACATGTTCATTGATAGCTTCAGCACGTTTCTTGTTATCTTACAACCCTTTATCCATCTCCATTCCATATAACCCATCATTTCCATGAATATGTTGCAACAAATAATGGTAACGGTAATGATGCAGAAAGTACTAGAAATAAGGAACAACTAAAACAACAAACAATAATAAATACATATGTGTATATATATATATAATATACACACATGTATGTGTATAAATATATATATATATATATATATATATATTCGCATGTTTAAATATAGTAAATGTATGTATATACATGTGTATACATATATGAAATAATATCAACATGGCAAACATAATACTAGTTAAAGTAAACAACCAACTATCATACACACACATATATATATATATATACACACAATTAATCACAATTATATACATACGTATGTTATAATAGTATAGTATAGTATAGTATAGTATAGTATAGTATAGTATAGTATAGTATAGTCGTATAAATTCCATCGCCTCCCTTCCGTTCCAACTCCTTCCCTCGCAGCGTCTTGGATGTGAAGCTCTTTCCACAGGTCTTGGCCATACATTGCTGCGGCCCCGAAGGCAGCAACTCTGGTCCTGGCAGGGCGTGGACTGCGACCGAGGGTCGGACCAAGGAAGTCTTGAACGGAAAAATGCGGATTTCATCAGCAAAAATGGGGATTTCACAGGATTCATCGCACAGTCATAACTTCTAAGTTGGTGCAAATAACCTTCTGGTTGGTGGTTTCAACACCTCTGAAAAAATATTAAAGTCAGTTGGGATGATTATTCCCACTATATGGAAAAATAAAATTGATGTCACAAACCACCAACCAGTGTTGGCTTTACAATATGAGTTGAAGTAGCTGCCCTGGGGTTGATAAACCAACACATATCACTTGCAAGCACCACCTTGTGGGGGTTGAAGTTTCAAGTCACATTTACCAGGACACAAACTGGCATGTGCAATGATATTAACCCAAAGTTAAGATGCTTGGTCCAGTATACCGTAATCACAACCAGCAAAAAAAAAGTTGCAACCAAGTGAGGACAGGCTTAGAATCAAGTTCCTGTCACTGCACCATCGCAAAAACTTTGACCGGTTGCATAGGCCATCTGGATGTACCGAGTTTGGGATTCCAAAGAAGACCAAGCGTCACTCTGCCTGGAATCAGAGCATGTCTTTGGGTCGATTTTTTGGACACATATCCATGTTTGCTAAAGATTCTGGCTATGCAAATGTGAAGTTGTTTTTTGATCAGCACTTGAACTGACGCCCATTTTCTACGCTTGGATGACTGTCCCAAGTAGCAAACGAATACTGTACTCGAAATCTGATATAAATAACTGGTTGGTGGTTTCAACCCCTCTGAAAAATATTAGTCAATTGGGATGATTATTCCCAATATGTGGAAAAATAAACTTCATGTTCCAAAGCACCAACCAGTTAAATAAGATTCCGATGCACGAAGTATCACTTGAAACTGGATTTACTGGATTCGCCATGATTTTTAACATATTACCCCAAAGAAAACTAATGATTAATGGGTCATGGGACATCAGCTACTTCGACGCGACCAGGCTCCTGAGACCTTCAAATTGAAGTGCTCTTGATGATGTCCTTCCACGAAGCGCTCCTGGCAAGCATGGGGCTATCGACATGGATTTCGATCCAGGAAATAGATGAAAATAGTGGAAAACACGTAATTCTGCAGACAATTGCAGATAATTTTCTGATCGATTTTTCTATTGGAATAGGTATGATTATGCATGCAACTTAGTACCCCCCAACTGAAATGCTGGAATCTATATTGATAAAAACAAATCCTTGGTGCTTCCCAAGTTTCCAAGCTCTAAGCAATGCTCAAAAACTACAATTCTGGTTTGCATTTTGGTTGCCCAAACATTGGATATACACCCCCAAAAAAATCATTGTTTTTCATTCATCATTGTCCACTTACTTTTAGGGGTTTACCCACGTAATATCAATAATTGGTAGTGGTATTTGCAGTAAACAATAGGGACATTGCAGTCAACAAGTGACAACAAACAATGCATGCACACAATTTTGCATGTGTGGCAGTACTTTGATACATACCTATCATTTTTGACCAAATCTCCCTAGCAGTGCAGTCCATTTCCCAAGCCTTATCAATGAGTCGTCGCAGATGCGCGAAGAGCGCCATGCGGCTGGGGAACCGCTTTTGACCTCGGCAAAACGGGGTGGCCGATGGAAAGCCGTGACATTTTTTGTACATATACTGGAGCCATGTTCAACCCCAAACCTAAGATTTCAAGTTCAAATCTTTACGAATTTAATGCATCCAACCAGTATTCCCATCCCAGATAATCCAGAGTTTCCCACACATGGATCAAGTACAAATGTTTGCCATCAATCAAATGATTCAAAACACAAAAACAACCCCAAAATGGACTATTCACCAGCATCTCCCATCATTTTTATGAGCCTGAAGACAAAAAATCAGTCTCCATCCCCATGACATCGTGTATATCTCTCTATATGTATTACATATAATACTATATAAACACAATATTATATATATAAAGCAGGAAGAACTGCGAGCATGTTACATCTGTCAGGGGCTTCATTGCTAACCTCAGAACAAACATCGCAAAGCAGACTGTTATATACTCATTACGTCAGTTTACATCATATTAATGTATGTATATAATATACAATAACAGTTTATATATATATACATACACATGTACTAGATATACTAGATATCATCCATCCTCATCCAAAAAACCATGGCACAGTAGTAGCACAAGTTCCCATCCAGTCGTCTGGACGGCGGCAGCTTTGGAAAGCCCTGGTGCTGCGCCTTCTCCGCTGCCAAGCGCTGCGCCTGCTGCATCTCACGCTCGCGCCCTGAGATGATTGCCCATGGGAGCAGGGTGGTGCTTCCGAAGAAAACCATGGGGAACATATGGAAAAATGATGGACACATGGTGAATTGTGGTGACTGAAAATGATCCAACTAGCAAAAATTGTGATTGAATGTGATTTTTGTATGGATTAGTTCGCAAAGTTGGGGCGTTTATAAGTCCAATTTCACTTGGGTTCATTGTAGATTATATCTAATTAATTCTAATTTTATAGCTAATGGGGGTTATAAACCAACACACACACATAACCGGGGAGGCGTCACCTTGTATGAAGAAAAGGGACATAAATAAAGGCGATACAATGGGAATCTATCGCAGTGAGGTCATCACAATTTATCCAGATCTTTTCTGATCCAACACACATGACAATGCAACCAAGAAACCATTGGATCCAACAGGGGAAAATTAGGATATACCTGCGATTAAGCCAAGACATGGTGATTTAACTCTGGATATATAGATTATATATTCTATTGTAGATAATACATAGATAATATATTAATACACATAAAATCATATATAATAATCACAAATTTATATATATATATTTGAAAATACATCTGGATATTGGCTGCAGTGTTCAGTGTTCATGGACTATCAATGATCAATAATACTTGGTGGTTCAGCCAAGTTGGTTGGGAAGGTATAACCCCAATTCAGTGGGGTAACTTGGTCCAGTTACTGGGGTGAACTAACCCACTCACTGGAGTGAACCACCGCATGATCTGCACAACCCCACTTGATCCCACTTGGAAGAGAGCGGCTGTTGGCAGGGAAGTGAAATACATTTCCCAATTCACATCCCAGAAGCAGCCATTTTGAATTAGAACTGCATAATACACCTGTAAAAACCGGCAAAAGTCTGGGAAAAAAAACGATTTCCCACCGGCTTCGAACAATTCAAAGTCTTGAACCCTCTTTTATGTTTAACCCTAGGTGTTAACCCATGCCCTCATCCCCTTACCCATCCCCCATCTCCGAGGTACTCGAGGCACCGCTCCGATGCATGGCAGGTCCCGATGCCTCTGCTCCAATGGTGGCTAACCTTGACCGCGCCGCCGGGAAGCACGTTGTAAAGCCAAGGGCAGCGTGAAGCATCAGGATCTATGAACCAACAAGAATCATCTAATATATGTATATATTTGTTTATATATATATACATAATATATAATATATCTTCCTGAAATCTCTGTGTAATCCCATCTTCGGTTGCCACAAAATTGAACATTGATCACCCAAAAAAAAATCTCTGTGGCTTGTGTATCACTACTATGGTAGGCAACATGAGTAATTTGACTTCAGGACTTAAACCAAATCCTTCCATGGACACAAGTACAAGGTGATGCCCCGCAGTTGTATTTGTTGGATTGCAAACCCATCTATAAAACTAGTTCGATATATCAACCATAAACCCAACCATTGGCCTAATGAACTAAACCAATTTAGCTATCACAGATAAACTATATATAAATCTGCTTGGTGGTTAACCTACCCCTCTGAAAAATATGAGTTCGTCAGTTGGGGTTACTATTCCCAATATTTTTTCCAATGTTCCAAACCACCAACCAGAAATCGTTGTGTTTGTTAAAGGCCAAGCACCATTTTGTGGGTGGAATCACCACTTTCTGCTCTCCTGCGGGCACCACCTTGCAGTCAATTTTCCTTCCATGGACCCTACCTGGGTCTGTCTGAAAATGGGGTATACCTTCTAAATAGCCATCAATAGTGGGGAACATGTTGACTTACCAATGGATTTACCACCATTTTTTCAGACAACCGTAGACCCTTTTTATCCATTTATGGTGTTAAATCGCATGATCTTTGATTTAAATGCCATGTGTCCCATGATTTGCCATCTGGTTATTCAACATAGCCATGGAAAATCACCATGTTTAATAGGTAAACCATCTATTTCAATGGGCCATTTTCAATAGCTATGTGAAATTACCAGAGGGTAAATCCCATTAAAACCACCATTTAGTTGGTTAAACCACCATGAAACCACCCTCCCATGGACCCTGTCCAAAGCCCAGCAACTGTTGCAGTGCACTGGGAGGCAGTGCTGGCCCCTCGCTGTTGCTTGCTGGTGCCGGTGCGGCACGCCACGCCGCCACGTTGCTCTGGACGTATTCCTCGGTGTGGACATGTGTGCCATGGCCCTCAAGTACATGGAATTCATGGTTTATAATGTGATCCATCCCATCATATTGGGAATCCTTATCATGCATATGCATATGATATATAGATCAGATCCCTATACTCAACTATTGATGATCATCCCCCAATGTTGCGAATATTCATCTTGGCCGGAGAGTATGTTTTTCAATTATTATATTTTAAACCAATATTTACTTGGACGACTTAGAGGACAAACTTTCATATTAAAACACATTAAAACATGTATATATATATATGTTGGCATCTCTTCTCTTTTTCAATGATACCATCTCACTTTCTCAAGAGGACTTCGGTGCTGCGACATTCACCCGAAAAAAGCATCGTGGGACTCAGCCGGTGAATTTCTGTGATGGATGCATGCTTTTCAAAAGTACGCGGCTTTTGTCTCCATCATTCATTCACTAAAGATTTTGTGTGAATATCCGTGAATTGAAAAAAAAACAACCTAGAAAACAAGGAACACCTTTTCAGAAGTCTTTGGTCAATATAATGGTTAGATATGATAACGAGATTTCCTGGTGTCCAAAATTCCAAGAAGATCTCCATGTGCTGCAGCACAGCAGATTCATCGCTGTCCTGCAGATCCAGCTTGGATGGGTCAGCCAGATTACTCCCAAGCAGTTCATGCACCATTGGGTAGACATGTGCAAATCATTTCATGTTATCATATTATCAGATTGTAACATTATCATATTATTGTATTATCATATTATCATATTATAATATATCATATATAATTATATCACATATATATATATATCCAATGGCCAAGTGCAGGAAAACGTGATCATTTCCAGCAAATCTGCGGTGATCAATGCTACATCTCCTAGCAATACCGTCCTGTTTTGCCAGGATTGACTTGACCCGAACAGTCTTTTTACAAGTTGACCTTTGGACATCTGGGTCAAACAAACATGGTTGTGTCTGAAATTTGGATCTATATATATATTGCACAATATGGTCAATCATGTAGTAGGGATAATGCTCATTGACCGGTGGATTCAGGGGTTCTCTATGTTCAAACAAACGCATGCCCATATCTGAAACTGAGTTATCTGGGCGCCGCATTGCAGCATGATTCAACACTTCACCACCATTTTTTCTTATGATCAAACATCCTTTCCAAACATACTATAGATGTAATATCATTGACCACCAATATTGTTGGCACTTGCCATTTTATGTATGTTTAGATTGATTAAAACCCCAACATTTATATGTGAAATCACACGTGTTTGATCATTATTCATCATTCCGGCTTCCTTGGATCACATCAAAATCCAGCAATTTCATTCGAAATTCCAAAGACATCCTCCTAAGACTCCAATTTTCCAGTGTTTTCCATAGGATTTCCATAGGATTCCCAGCCCCAAACGATGACCTCCGACATCACTGCGTCACTGTCCTTGGCGCGTTGCATCCCCAGCGCCTGCCACAGATCCACCATGGAGCTGATGCCGGAGCCCTCCTTGGCCGCGTCCACCAGGGCTTCGCGTTCCTGCGAAAGTGGGAATCATGGTTAGTAGGTGGATTCATGTGGAGTCCCATGATGATATAGAATTATAATATATTATAATCATTTTCCCAGATATTCCCATGATTTTCAAAGACATGTCCATAGATACAAGGTGGTGCCCCCCCCCAGGTATGTTTGTTGGTTTATAAACCATAGTAAGTACAGATATATCTACCGCAAAGTATAGTTTTTTGGAGTTATAAACCAACTTGGCTAAGTATGCGGGAACCACTTATGGCCTTTAGGTGATTTAACAGTGACGCAACATGGGGATTTAGCTAAGGGATTTAATGGAAAAATCATGGGAATGTACCCTCTGGTTTCTTAACAGTTTGCTATGGAAAAAGGTCCATTATAGATGATTACCTACTAAACGTGGTGATTTTCCTGTAGCTATGTAAAATTACCGGAGGGTACTGCCTTTTTATGTAGGGATGTTCATGGAAGTTGATGATGGAAAATGGTGATTGAATAAAAATTGACCGACCAACAATCATGGCAAGTTCACCAGGAAAAATGGTGATTGAAACGGGATTAAATGTGGATTTAAGATGATTTAAGTAACGTTAAAAAGGGTTTAGGGTTGGGTTTAATAGGGATTTAACTTCTATAGTCAATGGAATGTAGTCGGATATATCAGAACCAATCATGGGGATATTTCATGGTGATGTTTGGCGGAAATCACGGGGATGTAACCAACAATAACCCACAGCTGGAGCAGCGACAGATGGTTCTTTTTTCCGGCCTAGCCATGGAAGTTTTTGATGGAAAAATCCTCTGAACTCTGGTGGGCATCCCAATTTTGGTCAATGAGTGTTCTACAGGATGGGGCCCCCAAGATAGCTAAGTTGCCTTATAAGTGGCTTTATGGTAGATATAACTAGAGTTAATAGGGGTTATAATGGTTTATAAACCCACTTATAACTGGGGGGGCCCATCCTGTAGGATGTTGTAGGTATTAACTGGGCTATCTGTAGTCTGCACCTCATTTTGGGGAAAACACGAATATCTACCATCATCTACTCAAAGATATGTCCAGAAAAGTCCCTGGTGACGCCTTTTTCACCACATTTTAGTACTACATACTAACTTACTGGTGCGTTTTACGCAGGGAATTTTCGGGAATGATCCCAGTCATCACTAGTAATGTCATCATCCCAGCAACCCCCCAGCAACCCATCCATTCCCTAAGTAAAACGCACCAGTAACGGGACCGGCCTGCTTGGGCAGCGTTCCTGCACATCGACCTACGGGGAAGTGCCGAAGTAACTTCAGAACAAGTGGGATATTTAGAATCATGTACTTAATGGAGTAATTTCTGATGTAAACCAAGGTATTTGGGACTTGTTGAAATTTCAGAACCTATAAATTTACTTCAGAATGTTTTTTTGAGAAGGATTTTTTCGAAGGCATGTACTTAAAAAGGGGTACTAAAATGGGTACTTCAGCTACCAACGACGGTGTTTTTTTTGTCTGGATGTAGCTCGTGGGGTATCCCCCTTGGGGTAGCATCAATTTCCCATGTTGAATAGGAAAATGGTCCATCCAAACAGGCACAATGACCCAAAGCTCTTGGTACATGATTCATACCTTGATGTTCCGTGTTTCATCCGTTAGGTTTGGTGATTCGATCTACTATACAATACGATGAATAGCCTGGGTAGTGTAGATCTGGATAGCGTAGAGCCTATCAGCAACCAAATCACTCGTGGGGCTACCTGCGGGTAATCAAACATGGCGGTGAAACACAGTCTTGTTCTTTCTTTTAAACAGAACAGCCATCTACAAATGGATACATATCATAGATTACCTATCCTATCAAATGGACTTTACCTAGACATACGTAGCCTATCAAGTGGACTTTCCCTACACATCCATCTAGTTAATGGTTATGAATGTTGTTTTCCCATTAAATCAGATTCCCAGTTACCCCACAGTTATGGCCCAACTAACAGTTATAAATGGGATTAGCTAACTCCTATAACTAAGGTTATCTGGTTTGTGGTATACCTACCCCCCGAATAATATGAAAGTCAGATTGGATCATCATCCCAACTATTATGGAAAATAAAAGTCATGTTCCAAACCACCAACCAATTATATATCATTATATTCCCATTTATAACTGTTAAAAGCCATACCTGCAGATCTTTGCACCCAGAAACTGTACTTTTTGTCCATGTCCTGAATGGCCAGCTTGCCTGGACCAGCCTGGCGCAGCGGACCCGAGCCACGGTCAAGTTACATGGTGTTTCCATTGGATTTAAGCAACACTCATAGGAATGCTATATGGAAATATATGAAATATGGGGCTTTGGGAATAGATTGACATATATATTGGAATGATTTCATTAACATGGACATCCTAACCAACATCATGGGATGCTTCATGGACACATATATATATATTATTAATTATATTGGAATATATATATATATGTACATCAATCCGCAATACGTGATAGGGTATATTCATCCCATGCCATGGTTGATCATGGTTGATGGATGACGTTCACCAAAATTGCCCAGAAAGCATCACTTTTGACCTGCGAGGTTTCAAAGGTACCATGCCTTTCAGCCTTTCAGCACAAGCAAGGGATTCACGGGCCTGGAAGAAGGACAAAATGTAGGTCAATCTCTCCAGAAAGTTCCTCATTTTTGGTCAACTGCAATCAAGAATCCCAGAGTCTAAAGTGGCAATTTAACATAACAATGCAAAATCGCCAATTAATTCGTGAAATTTCCCAAGAAAAATTGTGATTTCCCATAGTTATGTTAGTTTACCAGAGGGTAACATGTTTCCAGTCACCTGACAATGATCCACCATCTCTTCAAAACTCCCCAAAATATTTTTTAGGGCACTTCTCCTCAACGCCTTGGCCCTACAAAACAAGGCAAAGAAACAGCCGTAGATGGAGGTTTCACCAGCCTGAAACCTAAAATGGTGGGATGTCGAAGGGATAATTTCCCAATGTTTACCTAGAAAACTGGGACAGCGACACTCGACCAATCATAGAAACAAAAAACCATGCCCTGGTGCCGCAAAAAAGGACTGGAGTCCAAAAACCATGTTGATCCCTCATTTCTAGAACATATGAATCCCGCTAATATATCGTGGTTACCCATTTCTTTCCATCATTGTACTGGTTGGAAAACATAGGAAAGTCTATCGGTTGAATATTGTACTTGTTATTTACCATGTTATCAGTCCCGCATCTATAGAACATATGAATTCCGATTTCCCACTCCCAACGGCCACAAGGCTCCGGTGCTGGTTGAAGATGTGTTCACAGCGCTGGCGCATCGGCGCCTTGGCATTCGTCGTGGTGCTCTCCAGCAGCTGCACCAAGAGCTTTCGGACGAAGGCCTGAGATAGCCGTGTTGGAGACGTGGAGACTAACCATGAAAGAGAGAGAGAGAGAGAGATATATATATATATATATTTATATATATATATATCAATGGGAATTTCAGGATCCTAAAATGGAGGTACTGTACCGTATAAGGCCATATTTTGTGGTGATATTCCCTTACATAGGCCTTATATAAGCCTTATATATGGTAGGTACCTCCATTTTAGGATCCGGAAATTCCCATTGATATATGAAACGTGGAAAACAAATAGATTTGAGACCACACATAATCTGTTAACCACAAATAGATTTGAAAAACAAAAACAACTTGAACAAATGTTTAAAGTCCAAAAAGACTTCAAATTTTAATTGGTTGGGATTCATGTATTCTAATCACTTGGGCTTAGCCCAAACCCAATATATGTATATAATAACAAAAAACAATAATAATAAAATAGTAATAATCATAATTAACAATAATAGTAATGATGATAATATTGTATATATATATGTCCATATATGCATATGACTTCACGTTCTGCTTCAAAGTTCAACGCCCCACACTGTCACCATGCCCGCACCTCGCGAAGCAAGGACCAGGGGACAGAACAAAGGGAGGAACCCAACAACAACCTGCAGCAGGCGCGCAGGACGCGGAGGACACAACATCCCATCCCATGGCTGGACCGTCCCCGTCAACAAAATCTGACTGGTCACTGTTTTTTGTTTGACCCCAAAATTGGATTCAAATCGGGAGTTTTCCATGAACATTTTAGCTATTTACTCATTTTTTTTTGTACCTTCTGGTGATAAAAAGGATAGCTGTTGAACATGGCCATTTAATTAAAAAAATACAGTATCTATCAGTATCTATTAAAGTTATTAGAGTTATTAAAGTTATATATACACTGTTTCTGTCATTTTTCCCAGCAGGGGATCCATGCCAGAAAAGATGGTCGCCTCTGGGAATCAGTCAGAAAAGGCTAGCTGAGTTTCCCAGCTTTTTCGACCTCCAGTCCGGGGATTTCCCCAATCCACCGGTATTTTCCATACCCATAGGATCCATGTATGGTATATATGCTAACATTTGGGGTATATTGATGGTAAATGTTGTAAATGTTACCATATATGGCAGCACCATGGATCCTATGGGATAGGATGATTCTGCCAATTGCCAAACGCCGACAGGCAGTTTCCACTCATCTTCGTGAAAAATCCCCATTCGAAATCCCAGATCAAAGTTGAATTTCCAGCAGGTTACCCTCTGGTAATTTAACATAACTATGGAAAATCACCATTTAATTCGTGAAATTTTCCATGAAAAATGGTGATGTTCCATAGTTTTTTGTACGTTTACCAGCAGGTTAAACCATGTGGGATGTCCCAGCTACGCATGATGACATATGATGCCTGGCATTACCTGGCAGTTTTAAGTCCCAGCAACTCCTCTAGGTCTGGCCATTCCGCATCACCTCTGCGGCCGTCGCCACGTCACACGAAGGCGACTGAAGAAACTTGGGGAAAACACGAAGAACTACTGAGAAATCACCAATAACTTAGGGTACCCTCTGGTAATTTGTTACATAGCTATTGAAAATACCACATTTATAGTGGATTTACCCATTAAAAATGGTGATTTTCCATAGTCATGTTAGTTTACCAGAGGGTAGAATGAGATGGGAACGCACTAGTTACATGGGAGTTCAAATAAATAAGAGTGAATTTACATCTATGACCTAGTGGAATGAGTAATGTCAGTGAGTGATGTAAGATATCGTTGGATGAGACAACACATTTTTTAGATCCCAACCAATGATTTATCCCTCAGAACTATTAAGAAATGAGTGATCTAACATTCAAAAACACCCATCACATTATAACAGACTTAGGGATAGTGATTAGATCCCAAACTATGATTCGATGGATCCCAGGTCGTTTTCGGAAACTGGGCATTTTCCAGGTTCCCTGAACGAAACGTGATCATCAGATTGAACCAGCAAGACTTATGATAAATACCAAGCATAAATGGTTATCACCAGCCAAGGCCAAAAATAACAGGCTTTAACCAAATGACTTGGGGAATGAAAGCATATTATGAGCTACAATCATGTCTGATACGTAAATTATATATATATATATATATGTTATATAGTTACATATATGGAGGTGTCCTAAAATGGTGGTACCCCTCAATTTATATAAATCGATTTTAATGGGATTTCCCATTATCCATTTTGGGGTACTCCCATTTATGGAAAACTGTGTGTATATGATATACATAATTTCATAATATATGAATATCCTCAAAGATTGGATACTTGACACTAATGGAATCGGTGTGTGAGAAGGCTCCACAATGATAATTAATTGAGTCACTCTTCGCGCAGAAGGGCTGCTGGATCCATTCCTGCGTTCCAAGCAGGATCGTTCATGCTAGGATTGAAATTATTGGTTTTCACGGGTTCAAACACGAATAGAACTAATTCTTGAAATAAGTGCTATTTATATTATTATAATTATAAATATATATAAAAATATGATATACTATATAAATAATTCAACTGCTTCAAATGAATAATTTGCAACCGTGACCCTGGTCAAAAGGTGGGTTCCACCCACAACTGCGAGGGGACACGGTTATCGCTTACAGTATCTTACAAAGAAAAATCTAGTTCCCATCCCCCTAATATCACCAGAATCCCCCTAGACATCCCCATAATTCTATCCCCATGATATCCCGATCATTGATGGTTATCAATAAACAATCAAGTTGATTTATAAACCTCATCAATTACATATAGCTACAATCAATCCTAATTAGTTAACTGAACTAAACCAACTTAGCTAAATGATTTGGGGCCCCAGATTGAACCAATACTAATTGGTGGTTTCACCCCCCTGAAAAATATTCGTCAGATTGGATCAGTACTTCAACTAATAAAACATGTTCCAAACCACCAACCAGATATATATATATAGTTATTCCAATTATTAACCATAGATTAACCATAGATTAACCATAGATCAACCATAGTTCCACCATAGATTAACCCAGGATTTTTGCACCCTGTCCAGCACCGATTGGTACAGCACTTCGTAGCTCTTTCGGAAGGTTGCCAGCAGTTTGATGGCCACCTGGGAGGAAAACGAAAATAAGGGGCTGCACAACGAAAAGAGACCCTCTCTGGCCCATTGGATTATGGGAAAATCTGCAAAAAACATCAAAAAACGTGGATAACTTGTGGAATTTTGTGGGATACATCATCAGATATCATCAGCTTGATATGATATGACATGATATGATACTTGGGTGTGTCTGATTTTTAAGGCCTATTTTCCGGATGTCACCCTTAAAAAAATGCAATTTTCCGGGCGGAAACCTCCCACTGGTGGCCTGGCAATCCTTGGTGCTTGGCTGGCCATGCCCAGCCAGAATAGCTCAGAAAATAAGTGTACTGTATAGCTGATTGTGCACTGCCATAACATGCCTGAACTGTCCGATTTTTTTAAAAAATGCCATATTTCAGCAGGTATCAATGGTATATACAATATGTCAATATATGTCATCAATATTTATCTGTGTTCTACTCCAATATGTCCCTTGCAGTTTCATCCTTGGGCATTGTTAGGTCTGGTACCTAAACCCTCTGGTTATCAAACCTAGCTGGTTAGGAAATCCCCAGGTGGGCCAAGCACAAAATCATCTTCCAATTCCAAGCCCACTGTCCCATGGTGTCCCATTTCACTCACTAGTCTAGATATGTCTAGATATGTCTAGTAGAGTCGAGATATGTGATTTACCAAGCTAGTGACATCTGGTAAACTAACATAGCTATGGAAAATAGCATATTTATAGTTGATTTAACTATTACAAGTGGTGATTTTCAATATTTATGTTAGTTTACCGGTAACATCTGGTAACCATCTTTAAGAAGTCCCCCAATGCACTATGTTTATCCCACTTATAACTGGGTGTACTACCCGCTGGTGATGATGATGATGATGATGATGATGATGATCCCCGGCCTGATGTAGCGCCAAATACACCCGAACTGCTTTCTCCACCTTGGCACCGACTTGGATCAGCATCCCAGAAGTGGATGCGACCCTGACATCAGTGGTAAACCAAAAACAACAACGAAAAAACAAAATAACTGGTTGGTGGTATACCTACCCCTCTGAAAAATATGAGTTCGTCACTTGGGATAATTATTCCCAATATATGGAAAGTCATAAAAGCCATGTTCCAAACCACCAACCCGATAAACAAACACACCTCCTGTCCATTCCTTGCCATTCTAGTTTTTCTCAGCTATCTTCATAAAACATCAGCTCTACTGACAACAAATATGGATAGGGGATTTGCATCCAGGCTATCTCAGATTACTTCATATTCAACTAATCAATGTTAGTATTCCACTTTTCAATTTAGCCAATTATCAATCATGACTATATAGACTATATAGTGTATATATAGTATAGTATATTTCTTCATCTTCATCATGTTCCACCACTCATATCCAGGCTATCCACTCAGTGCGAACACCGACGCTGGGGCCTTGGTCATCCAAGCCACGTGCGGCGTGAAGTTCCGGTCCCCTTGGAAGACGTCCAGCACGATGGCGCGCAGCATCCGGGGGATGGCCTTGCGGATGCAGGTTGCCACACGCCTCGGCGGAGAGACGCAGAGGTAGAGGTGCTGGGAAAAGCGTCAAAAAGGTCAAACAGTGGGTTTAATATGCTCAAATCATGAATAAATATGAATTAGATATCAATTAGAATGATATTTATAGACATTGATAGAGCATTGTAGAGCCTGTTGTAATTTTAGAGAAAGTATCTCTGATGGATTTTACGATTCAGAGCGGTAGACAGACCAGTTCCCATCTGCTTGGTGGTTGAGTTTCCACTGAAAAATACGAAAGTCACAAGGCGGGTCATCACATCTTTGGGCAGCAAAGATGAAAACCACGTTGCAAAGACCCACCAATACGGCACATGGATTATCACTTCATGTACATGGAATATGTCATGGGCCCAGATTATATAGTGTCATCTATCGCTCTGACACATGGCTCAAAAATCATACCTCCATGTTCTAGACCTCAGGCTTCATGGTAAAAAAATAATAATCAATTACATCACTTACATCCTCAGTTATAACTTGGTTTGCAACTCCATCCAGCATATCCAGCTATAGTTTGTAATATGTTATAATCACATATAATCACCACATAACTACAATGTGGGCCCCCCCAGTTATAAGTTGGTTTATAAACCCCATTAACTATAGTTATAAGTACCATAAATCATAATCATTGGAGTAAACCAACTTAGCTATCGAACGGGGGCCCCACATAACTAGTCAACCTAGCTAGTTCAACTGCAACCAACTGCTCGCAACCCTTCGGGGCCACCACCTTGCGGGCACCGTTCGGGATTTTTCGAGGCACAATTCATTGACCTGACCGTTGGGAAGTCTCAGAGCATCGTTGCGGCGGTAGAACAGTAGACCTGGGCGGCCGGACAAGCTGTTGGAGGAAACACAGGACTATGTATAGCCTCTGGTTATGACTAACAGTTTGCCATGGAAAATCACCATTTTTAATAGGTAAACCCAGGTAAACCATCTATAAATGGGCCATCTATACCATCGCGATGTTAAATAACCAGAGGGTGTATATATATATATATATTATAATTAACTGACAGGTGAACATAAGTGAACATGAACACATTAATTGTTTCAAAAATAAAGGTGAAGAAAGGCTGTAGACCAGTCTATATACCTCTGTTGCAAGGATAGAAGTGATACTCTTTGCTGTTTTCAGACTTGACAAATGCCTCTTGAAGCCCCTTTTCCAACTAGCCTGCCTACATCTGCCTACACGGCATGCAAAGGGCACACCATCAATGTCACCAATTCATGTTTTGGAAAAGAAGACCTTATCATCCTGTCTTGTTTTTTTTTACAAGAAATGTCTGTTAGATGTTGGTCGAACTTTACCACATATCAAACATTATCAAACTGTCAAACCATCCATGCCCAGGAATCATTTCTTGGGGCCCAGGAACTCAGCTGCGACAAGATGTTCCGCGGAAAGATGCGGGAACCATGCGACTCCTGGTTCTAAGAGGTTGGACTGGCTGTGTCAAGGTTTCAAGATGAATTCAATGGTTCAAAGATGTATATGTATATATATATATATATATATATTTTTTCAACATATATATATATACACATAACAGTCATTATTGAAACCCACCCATATCTGGTTGGTGGTTGAGCCCTACCCATCTGAAAAATATGAAAGTCAGTTGGGATGATTATTCCCAACTGAATGAAACAATAAAAAATGTTCCAAACCACCAACCATATATATATATATGAGTCATTTGTGTCAACCCCCCTACCCTCCCTCAACTATAGAATCTGTAGATATATATATAGATATATATATATATATCATGATCTATCTAGCGCCCTCATGTATCAATCTGAAATCGCCATTCTTTGTTAAATCATCTTTTCTTGGCCCCGGGCACCACCTTCCCCCCCGGCCTCGATATAAAAGGTCAAGCGACTGGTACAGAGCCGACGCTTGAAGGAGGCCTCCGCGCCGGCACGAGTGACGCCGGCCTCCGCCGCCTGGGCGAAGAACTGGAAGTTCACCGCGTTGTACTGACGGTCCATGTCCAAAATGCCTGGCGATGGTCGGGTGAACGGATAGATGGTGATAGATGGTGAGAGGTTTATGACAATTTATGACTATGTGCCTGGGAAAATGGGGTGATTTTGGAGATATAGAGTAAGCGTACAGATTTTTATCAACCTGGAAACCTTACCGGAGTTATTCAACCATGACTCAGATCATCGCAGCGGTTTCGGATCATGATCGTTGACACACAGCAAACGTGGCTAGCTGGATATTCCCCGCACTCAATATATAGAGGTCGTAATGGGAAAATCCTGGAAAACCATGGAAACTCATGGAACATAATCTATAAATGGGGAGGTTTTCCATTGCCGCGTTTGATTGCTGGAGAATATGTGCACATTGTAGCCATGTTGGTTGATTACATGGGTGTTTCTCGAAATTGTGGTAGCCAAAAAATTGGGCACACCCCATTCCACATGACCAACAACTTGGAAGATTTTCTGGGTACCCCCTTTCGAGAACCCCATATCATTGCCAATCGTAGATAGCGCAAAACATTAATTATTTCTGTTAGCTGGCTTGTATCCCCATTGATAGCAACAGATTCACATACACCAACTAGCCATCCAAGATTGATCCAGGTCTATACCCACCCCCATATCATATCCAGAACGGCACCTCGCTCCGCAGCTGCGAGGATGCCTTTGGACGGGTTGCCTTTCACCCCGTCGTTGTATGCATCAATGTCCTCAGATGAACAAATGGTGAAATGTGCGACCAAGAACAACCACCAAAAAATCATGTGACATGTTGTATAGTTGATAAACAACATGTAGTTAATGTTATTTTGTATACTTGACTTAAAACATGTAGTTGACTGATGTCAATGTGGAAATGTACTTGCCGCTAGGGTCTGCGATTCATTGCCAAAAAGGCTGAGTCGGAGGGCCATGTTACGTTGAAAGAGTGTATACTGGACAACATATAGAGATACCCGCTTACTTGCTGGTCTCTGATCCGTGGTTGTATTGGTTGTTCTTCCATCGTCACTGATTGGGTCGTTTTGAACAGCACAAATATCATCCAACCTTTGAAACAAGTAAGTTATGACATTAGTACCTCATGTGTGATCAAGGATTCAAAAAAACACACTGTAGGCAGGGTGTAACTTTAGATTGAAACTGCAAGAGAAAGTGTTACAGCTGGCCTAATCCAAACTCAATATCTCCATCTTTTCAGGCTTCGTCGCAGGGACCCAAACCACATGATTATGGCATGTATGCCTTCTTAATTTCAAAAGGTGGTAGATGTATGGGTCATGGGTATGGGTCATGCTAGGATCCATTAGGTACCACAACTAAAATGGCAGAGGCATACGGCATACTCCATAAACAGCCGGATTTGTTTTTACGATCCTAAACAAATATAGAAAATGAAAGGCCTTCACACATCTTCGATATCCTGGTCCTGGTGATAAATGTTCAATAAATTATTGGTTCACCAAGTCCACAAAACAAATTACAGTATATATGTGATGTTCCACTTCTGCAATGTATCTTTATCCCAAGTATGTGATCTGTATTTTCATCACCCACTCTTCCAGTGTGTTTATCTATCACTTTTCCCATTTAATGTTGTCTCCCCCCCTTTAGTTCGATGATTTGTTCCAGCTCTAAACCTCCATTTATCATATATTTTCAAGGAAATGTCCTAAACAGAAGAAATCCAAAAAGAAATCCCAAGTTGTAAACCTCCATTTAAACAAAAATCCCAAGTTTTCCCAGAAAGTCTCTGGCCACTCCCCTCCAACTTCCCAGGATCAAAGGATGGGCCGATGATCACTTCCATGACCCCGAGCTGCGGATCGTCCGTCAACTCCACGGTTCCACAGATCGCGCTGCTGGCAGCGTCCTGCACGGTGAAGCGGCTAGCCGGAAACGTTGGGGAAATGAATTTTGGGACCAGAAAAAGGTGATATATTTTATTGTATATATATAATATGTGAATGTATATATATATACACATGTATATATATACACATGTATATATATATATATGTGTAATATGTGAATGTATATATATATATGTATATAAATTATGATGTCATACCCAGTAACACCAACAAAATGATACTGAATGATGCTAAATGTAGAGTTTTGATGTTGGTTTGGGCCACATAAAATATATGGCAAAATGGAACATTACTTCAAAACAACAAAGCTATAGAACCGCCCCGCCGTGGGGGTATTTGATACTGGGATGGGATTGTAGTAAACCTTGACACCGCGCTGGCCCCCTACAACCACCTACAACCACGCTCATCCCTGTCCTGTGCCGCTTCAAAAAGCTCTTCCAAGTCTTCCATGATCTTCTGCATTTTTCCTCAAATGCGATATGACTGGGTAAAGAAATGGACGCGGTAACTGGTTGGTAAATGCTGGTAGTTGAGCCAAGCCCTGAAAAAAAACATGTACACAGAACCGTCACTTTGACCTTCCTTACCATGACTAGAAGAAGATCAAGGGTCTTTGAATACCACCCTGAACCTGCCAATCATCTCTGATTCATATGCAAGGGAAGTTACTTCCCGCGGCTTCTGCGCCGGTGTAGGCAAGGGACCCCCCAAAATGGCCTGTCGCTTTGGATTGTGCCTTTAAACATACCACGTTCCTGTAGATAGGAAAATGGGTCAATACCAAGTTGCTAAAAGAGAGATCCTTGCCTGTCAACACAACCAATTCTTAAATTACCTCTGTATGTTGTATGAATTTTGGTTGGTTGCATCCCGTTGTGTCTTGGCAAAGGATATCTGTGCTCAAGTCCAAGTGGCGGTGATTGTTGGACGCTGTGCTCATCATATGATACACAAACCAATGGCGACTCCTGCGCGCTGCGCGTAGCGGCGTAGTGCGAACGTGAAGGAGTGATTTTCGCCATCCAAAAGCTGATCAACCAAAAAAAGTACAGCCTGGGGTACATTCCAGTGCAGTGAAAATCATGTCAAACAGAGAAATCACAGTCTCACTGGTTCCAGGTTACCGCAGTTTCTATCCTCATCCCAGTTGGCTCCGCGATTCATCATCCCTCTATATTGAAATGGCCATAACTGGCGACATTCTGACCCCATTTTCAGACGCACCCAAGTATCAGATCAATGTGCTGGTTGGTTAATATACATTACATCTATTATATGTATATATATATATATATTATATATATATATATATTATGGGGTGGTTCCTAAAATACGGGTACCCCTAAATCATCCATTTATAGCTAGGATTTTCCATCCAAACTCCATGGAAACTCCGTCCTCTCAGGGATGGATAAGTTGTCGAAGCTGTCTACCTAGAAAGGGCATCCATACCCTGGAGCCTCATCTCACTTACTAAATGGGTTCTAACCCTGGTTATAAGTGGGATATAGAGGGTATATAATTTAACATAACTATGGAACATGAACATCACAATCTGAAAAAAAGGCAAATCAACAAACTAAATGGGTGATGTTCAATAGCTATGTTAAATTACCAGAGGGTAGTTCCTTCAAGTTTTTGAAAATAATGTATCATTTTGTGTTGTTGACTGACAACACCTGGCGCACCTCATAACCACGTAAAAGGCTGAAACTACATGAAACTACTAGCATAAAATCACCTAAAGTTCATCTAAACGCCTTCACAAACTGTATAAAATCACACAAAACATCCAACATCATCCCAGTATCTCCAGCATCTCCAAGGTAAACTATCCATAAATATCTAAAACTTTCTGAAGCCACCATTTTTCCTTGTAAAAAAAAAAACTCAATTTTTTCAACGGCTTCACTAAGGTCCCCGGGTGCCCTGTGGTGTCTTCCCCGTTGTGACCGCCGCGCGGCCCGGTTGATGGCCGTGCGCATGGTCTGCGCATCGGGCGCGGCCAGCAGCGCCTCGCCGCGCTGCCAGAGGCCGAAGAGCTCGGCGCGGAGGTCGACCACGCTGGAGAAGTAGGACCTGTGGCTGGAGATAGATTCTATTGTTTAATATCTAATATTATATCCTCCCAATTATTCCCTATAGATTCCCAAGGACTGGATTTCCCAGAAAAATAGAAAATTGAATATCTGGTTGGTGGTATACCTGACCCTCTGAAAAATATGAGCTCGTCAGTTGGGATGATTGTTCCCAACTGAATGGACAAATTAAAAATGTTCCAAACCACCAACCAGAATAGTTCGAACAGGATAGAATAGGTATATACTGGGTATGTAATATATTATATAATAGTATAACTATATAGTGCTAGTTATAGATTATGGTTGATAGAATATGGTATAACAATGTTATTATATATGGAAATCAGACTTAGAATAGATATACAATGGTTCTGTACTGGGTATATATGTATAACTATATGGTGTTAATGGTTGGATTATGGTCGGTAAAATATGCCAATAATGTGATTATATCATGGGTATATTGGTATATCATAGTTAAATATATACGTGTTATGATTATATATATATATATATATATGTTGTATTGTAAATATAATTGCTATGCATGTCTGATGGCCAGTTCTATAGCTGCAGCAGGGACCTGCAATACAGCCAGGGCACTCATAGACGGAGAACTTGTGTGCGAGTTCTGCATCATCCTTGGGTTCAACCTGACCCCACTTGTGCTGCCGGCGATGTGTTGATAGTCACGAGTTTCTGGCACGTTTCGTGTTGATAGTCCCAGACACGGGTATGTTCTGAATTCATGGTTCAAACATGTTCAAACCACAGTTGTTGGTCATCTTTGGCACTCTCTAGTACAGCAAATATGCAGCATTGGCCATCGAATTGTTTCGGTTTAAACACAGCAAATCCCTTACCCTCAATCGACCCTTCATAATAAACACCACCCAAAAACCATTTAGTAGAGTAGATATTTATATGTGTTTGGGACCAATAACCAGGGGGATGTGTCATTCGAATCCCACACTATAGCCCATTAAACAAAAACATAAAAACATGAAATCACCCTTAGAATCCCATGAAATCAACATTATGAATGGGGGATGCGGATGAAAATATATCCGCCAGTTTAGCAACTGACTATCATAATATATCAATATATCATTCCCATTATATCTTATATTATGAATGGGAATATATGATGAATATATCATCACCCTTAAGCATTCAATATATCATGAATGGGAATATATCAATGATTCCCCATGATATTCCCATTATTGATGCTTAAGATTCCTGAATTCATTCGGTACTACCTGGACTTCCGTTGGATCTACGAGTCGGCAGCCCGGCCTTCAACTGCTCCAACGCTCGTCCAACATCCTGCTGTCGTCCAGTTTCAGATGGCCAGAAATAGGATATAGCAACCCACCGAAAGATAGAACAGTAAAATCCTATAAACTCCTACTGAAATATAGTGATAATTTACTTTCCTATCTGTTTGGTTACTTTATTCCACAACACAAATACAGCAAAGGCGGATTACTTGAGGTTAAAATCCTTTTGGATCCTTTTGGGGTAAGGCAGGGGTTCTGATTTTACTTCAAAACATCTGAATCAGCTCCTGAAAGTCCTCGAAGTCCATTTTCCCAGAGGACAGGCCCTCGAACCTGGGGATCTTCCCTAATGGCTCTCTTGTCTTGCTGGCAGTTGGTGAGATATACCAAGTCCCATGACATTCATACCTTAAGTGGCTCATGCAACTTAGTAAGTGGCTTAGTTCACCCCAGGTATAGATGGACTCACCCTACTTACACTACTGGATTAACTGGGGTTATGACCTACTTACTAGCTGCGATTTTCGGGATGAAGAATCATTGATTTACAGCCCATCCTTGCAGGTTGGCACGGCCTTAGGCAGAGGACATTCAGAATCCCTGCGATCGAAGCGGGCTGGTCGTTGTTGGCTTTTCAACCCATCGAAAGACGTATGTCAGTCAGTGGGGATTCCTCTTGCCCAGAGGTACCACCTATGGGACATTTACACAGAAGAAACCGCCAAATGTATAGCATGTATCTTCAGTATTTCCTATCTGTTCCCTATTGTTCCTTACCTAGCCGATCTTAGATATGCTACCAAAAGGACATTTGTTTGTTTGATGGACATGACCAGATCCACTTCCCACATGTTCCCAGCAATATGTTTGTTTGCTGGATTTATTTTACAGTACCAAGTATACCCATTATCTCTCATCTATTACTCATTATTTTAATCATAGTTAACCACTGAGCAAATCATAGTCAACCATTATCAACTATTAATCACAGTTCCAATGATTATTAATATTGATCATTGTTAATCACAGTTACCCTCCAGTAAACTAACATAGCTATGGCAAATGGCCCATTTATAGATGGTCTACCTAGCTACAATATGGTGATTTTCTATAGCTATGTTAAATTACCAGAGGGTAATTACAATGGTTATATCAACTGTGTTTGGAATCAAATTATTTACCATGATTATATTAACTGTAGAATCCATTTATCTCATTCATATTACCACGTTAATATTAATCATAGTTAATCACAGTTAATGACCTAGACCTAATCCCAAGATATCACCCCTTTTTTGCAACACTTCGACGAAAGTCACAAGCCATCCCAGCAACATCTGCCGCTGTACTAAGGCAGATCGACTCTTCAAGCCTCTGCATGTCGATGTGGCGAAAATGCTGCCACAACTTGTTGTGATTTCACAGGATTTAATGGGAATATATGGGAATTGAATATCTGGTTGGTGGTTTTAACCATCTTGAAAAATATGAGTTCGTCAATGGGGTTGGGATGACATCCTACAATAAAAGTCATGTTTGAAACCACCAACCAAATATAGAATGTATCACCATATGATGCCTATAAGTTCTATAAGTTATAATTTAGTTCTTTCACTGGATTCAACTCACTCTTTCATGGTGATTTGACTGGTTATGGGAATTGAAGACCGGTAGGGATAGAATGGGGACTTGATTAACAATGATGGTACCTACTGGGATTTCTTGTACAAGGTGAGGCCCCCAAAACGATAAACAGTTTGATTACAACTTGGTTAACTATGGTTTATGAAAAATACAACTATACTTCATGGGGGTTATAAACCAACCTATAACTGGGAGGGATCACCCTGTACCCTCTGGTAATCTAACATAACTATGGCAAATCACCGGTTTAATGGTGAAAGAACCTACAAACGGGAGAAACAGACCATTTTCCAGAGCTATTTCAACGGGCAAATTATGATTCACCGGTGGATGGAATGGGGTACCCAAACTGGGGGTACCAGTACCATTCTGGACACATAGACAGGTTGTGTTTCTAGTAGTAATATATGGTAATCATCCATTTTTTGGGTAGTTATTTGGATCTATTTAGATTGAATCACTTAGCTTTAGCACGGTGGTTTTTTTGACCGAGGAACAAAGTGGACAGTGTCACCTTTTGAATCACATTTCATTGGCTGTTAAGACCGTAAAAATTGTGGATCACGGACTCTGTGCCTTTAGTACATGCATTTTTTTTTAGGAATGCATGATATCTATATATATATATATAAATATTATACATATTTCTATAGTAAATAACATGTTTCCCTTCCCCAAAAAACCATTGGTCCCGCTCCCCGCCTGACACCTCCGCCCGCAGACGTTGCAGCTGCTCCGCCGACGCCTCCGACGCGCCGTCGCCGCTGGTCACGGGGAGGTTGGCCAAGGGCGGCGGTTCCACCACGGGGTACACCTGACCCAGGCGACCCAGGCGACCCAGGCGACCCAGGCGCAGGAAAACCACGGGAAAACCACGGGAAACTCAAGATGGGATCGTTTTTTGTTGAGATGTCTAAATTGTTTTTGTAAATTTGCACCGGTTGATTTAAGTTGGAATGTTTGAATTATGATTTACACATGTCGCTTACATACGTACGTACGCAGACAATACCTTTTTGACAAAAAACATGTGAGTGCATGTGTATTTCAAGTGTCTCACATGCACATGGCCCCGGATCGTGTATTTACATTTTGGTACATACTAATTCTATGATTGTATATGTTTTTTGCACAGTGCGCGATGTAAACGACATCGAACAACAACAGTCCATGTACATACCCGTTTCTCATTTCCCTTCACCAGAAAAAATATTAAATCCCTTTATCCCTTGACCATTCACAAACAAATGCCCCATAGTAAATAAATCGGTTGAGAAAAATTATTAGGAAAAGGAAGGTTTAGGGACGGATTGATAACATATTATGTATGTATCTATATGAATATATATATATATATATTATCTATCTGTCAGTACCTCAAGTTTCCATATCTCAAGAAACTAATGGTTTCGCAAAGTATCCCATTTTCATGGTCAAAATCAAGTTATCAGTTTTCGTTTGGTCGCATTGGCGGCGGTTTTTGGAAACGTTATTTTCCTACTGTTTCATTTTGATATGCGCACATTGGTACGGGATATGATATATGTAAATAATTGTATATATATATATACATATTTACAATGATGTGGTTTCGAAAGGTTAGCATACCATTTGTTCCTCAAGTTAGTTTATAGGTTGTTCCGAGGTTTCCAATGTTTTTTTTCGTAGGTTTTCTTTGTGTGTCCCCAGGTTTCCAGAGGTTTTTCGTGGTTTTTCTCTAGGTTTCCATGGGTTTACCGTCCTAAATTCTCCACAGAAAGGCCTCGTAGTTCCGCTCAAAGCTGGTGCCACTGTGATCCATCAAGGCTTTACGCTGGGCATCATAGCGGCGCGCCTGCTCCTGTGAGTCGACTGAGCACCATCCCAGGAATGGAACATATTACACAATCAATATTTATATATATATATATATTTATTTAGTTATAATTATACATATATATATATATACACATATACAGTATATATATATATGCTAACCCTCCCCCTGAAACCTACCGGTTTCGATTTTTGTGTTTTACAACAATGTTTGTCGGTTTTTTGCCTTCAAAAGCAGCCAGCATTTTTTTCATTCGTTTGAAGACTTTCGATGCTTGAACATGATGAGTCATGATGCTTCATGTGTAGATACAATGACATATTTTGATCGTATTTGCGTTTTCGACTACCGTATGGTGTTCCCAACAAAGGGTTTCAATTCAAACATTGAAAGATTGCAAAAGGCACTGTGGCCAAATGTCAATTTTAAGTTTTACATTGTTTTTTCCAATGTTGTTGTTCCTTCTTGTGACACATGAAATGTTTGATTTTGTATGCTGTCAGATCTTGCAGGTATATTATTTGATGGTTCAAAGTTTTGATGCGGTGCTGTTGAATGACTCGCAGACAAGATGGTTGGCTCCAGATCACATTTTTTTAAGCTGCACATCCGCTTGGAGATGAGCAGGTTCATAAGGACATGCGCTTGGAGATACACGCTACCTAGCTGCTTCCTAATGTTCTCTTGTCTGAGTCTTTAGTGTAAAACAAAAACTCATGCCTTGTTCACCAGACGGCTTGTATATTTAAGATGGCTAATAATCTGATCACATGCCATTGGCTCATCAGCAGAACCATGGTCAAATGTCATGCCAGGCTCACAAGAAGAAGACGAAGCATCCTCATCATCAGATGCCATAGGAGCATCAACACCATTCATATCTTCAATGCCGTGTCCCTCGAGTTGACGACGTAACATGGCTTTCTCGTTTGTCAGGCCGTCAATGAGTCTCTTGTGGTGATCAATCTGAATGTTTGCCTTCTCGAGCTCCGAAGATGTATGGCATAAGGCACTGAAGATGCCCTCAAAGTCGTGCTTTAAGGTTTGCACTTCGGCGGTTTTCTCCTTCAGCTTGGCCTTGGCAACTTCAAGATCCATGGTAAAATCTCGTGGTGGGGAACATGCTGCCTTGGGAGCCTCATCTGATGAGTCGTCCTGAGGATGACGAGTCCGAGGATGACTTCTTGTCTTCTGGCATCTTGCCTTCCAGCTTCCTATCTTCTAAGGCCAACTGCTGAGCACTCCTTTTGGGATTGGCCGGGAGGGTCTCAAGCCGTCTTTGCGCCTCCACATTCCACCCACCACTGCCGCCGGGCTGGAGTCGAAGTTGCCGTTGAATGGTCCCCATCATGGTGGTCACATCCTTCTTCTGGACAGGTTGTCGGGTCGGATGTGCCACCAGGTTGGTTGGTTGGTTGGTTGGTTGGTTGGATGGTTGGTTGGTTGGTTGGTTGGTTGGTTGGTTGGTTGGTTGGTTCGAAGTCCAAAGGACGAATTGGGGCGCTCCAACAGGCAGCAACAGCATCCAATCATGGAATAGCAGAGACCCCAACATGGAGTCTGCAGGACCCTTACCTCAGTAAAAGGCCCAAGCAGCTTTATGCCGCCTGCAGCAGTTTGATTCATTCCTTCCAGAATAACCGCGCTCGCCGAACTAGTTCCTGTGCAAACAAGGCCATCGGCATGTAGCCAGGACGGCTTGGATGAATGTCAAGTATGGTTCAATCAAGCCCCTGCGGGAAAGAAACAAGACAGGGCCTTCGGACATCTACCAAACCAGCACCAGGGTTCCTGCCGCAATCTTGTCCAGCACCCCCTGTGTAGATGGCCGCGTCATTGTAATCCTGATGCCTGGTTCATTCTGGATGCCCAAGGTCATCACAGCCATCCCATTTTGCAGCTTCACCGTTCCCTCGACATTGAAGTCGGTAGTAGAGAATGCCATGATAGAAAGAGAGGAAGGAGTGGATGCGCTGGTTGCTGAAAGCAAAACGCGGCACTGGAGAAGCGAGAAAGGAAGTACGGCACACAGACCGGAAGAGATGACAACGTAAATGCAGGAATGCGTTCAGAACGCATTCTTTCCCTAGTCTTTGGGGAATCTTAGATTTAAAACCAAGAATCAAGAACTAAGATTTGCTCAGGGGTCTTTGGGAAATCTTAGATTTAAAACTAAGAACTAAGACTTGCTCAGGAGTCTTTGGGGAATCTTAGTTCTTGGTTCTTGGTTTTGGTTCGGAAATTCTAAGATTTGTTCAGGAGTCCTGGGGGAATCTTAGTTCTTGGTTCTTGGTTTTGGTTCGGAGTTCCAAGATTTGTTCAGGAGTCCTGGGGTTTTAGCAGAGAATGCATTCTGAATGCATTCTTCCCAGAATGCTATCACTGAAGTTAAGTTCAATCAGTCTCAATAGCATACTTATAATAGCATACTTATTACACTATTAGAATGAATATATATATATATATCATACCCTTAGCGTGTATGTAAGGTAACCCCCTTTTGACCCAGCCATCTGATGAATATGTCAAAAAGGTAGGTTCAGGGGGGGTACCAAACAAATATACAAATATATATAATCATGTTCACACGCAATGCTTGTTGAATCTCTTCTGGTTTCTGAAAGAAAACTAGGCAGGAACCAATCATCATCAATATGCAGTATGTTCTAGAGATTTCCCATGTATGCAGTAACTCCCCTGTGTAAATCACAATAATCTTCATGGCAGCTCAAGATTACCGTTGACTACTTGAAGGGATTCCGCGAGCTCAAACCAAGGACAACTTTCTGTCCCCATAATTGGGCCATTGGGGACCATTTTAAATAGACCAAGCTATGTTAAAATTGCCATTGAAGAGGATAATTATACATCATATTCAGACCCAACTGAAGAAACTTTGCAGCCGGCCAGTGAATTACATTATATAGTTATACATTTTGTTTCCCTCCTCAAATATGATGTTCAATGGGTCAGCTCCACATTTTGAAAAAAGCCCAGTTGATTCAGTAGGGTGTTGCTGGGGTCACTCCAGGTGTCGCTGGTATGCCCCGGAGATTCCCATGATATCTCCAGGCTTTGTACAATGTGAGGCCCCCCGAGTTATGTTTGTTGGTTTATAAGCCCCAGTAACTATAGTTATAAGTACCATAAACCACAGTTATTGGAGTTATAAACCATTGTACCCATTTGTATCCCTTAGTATCCTGAGTTCTTCCCCCAAGATGCCACCGAAATCGATGTGTCTGTCTGAAAAAACCGCCCAAGATCCACCAAGAATTGGGAACCTGCTTCCAAGAAGAACAAGAACTGGGAACCCCGAAATTGGAATGTTTATTCATGTTTATTGTGAATGCTGAATGCTTCCATCATAAAATGGCAATATAACTGGTGGATACAGAGTGAGTAACCATTTTCAAACACACACACACAGAGCAGGTTCAGCTTCCCACAAAGTGCCAAGCAAAGTTGAGCAAAGCACTCCACTTTTTGAGCTGAAGATTTGTCAGCATGGTCTGTCTCGCAGTTGAAGAAAGGGATCGCCCAGGGACATCATGACAATCACGCAACGTAGTTACTGTACATAGGTATAATATGTATACTATTTGAATATATTTTAATAGTCTGTACATGTTTTCGTCAGCGGTACTCTTTGATACTGCATAAGCTCCGTGTCCGTAACTGTATCCTCAGGCAAATCATTCATCACTCATCGGCAAGAAAACTACAAATACAGGATCTGATCTGCAACTGCAGAGTTGACCTCACCTTTGTTTGGATCACCCCAAGACACGATTGAACCATCGACTAAGACAGCAGCAAAAGCACCTGAAGATCCCCCACCGAGGTGGCGAGTGGAGTGAATGAGTTGCACATTCCTCAACTGATGTTGAACTGCAGAGCTGTTGGCACCATCTGTTTGATCACCCCACGTAACAACTGACCCATCGGCCAAAATGGCAGAAAATGCATCAAGAGTGGCACGAATTTGTTGCACATTCCTCAACTGATGTTGAACTGCAGAGCTGTCACCACCACTTTCTTGATCGCCCCACGTAACAACTGACCCATCGGCCAAAATGGCAGCAAATGCATCAAGAGTGGCATGAATTTCTTTCACGTTCCTCAACTGATGTTGAACTGCAGAGCTGTCACTACCATGGCTCCGACTGCCCCAGGTAACAACAGACCCATCGGTCAAGATGGCAGCAAATGCTCTAAAACTTGCTTGAATTTGTTGCACGTTCCTCAACTGATGCTGAACTGCAGAGCTGTCACCACCATCTGTTTGATAGCCCCACGTAACAACTGACCCATCGGTCAAGATGGCAGCAAATGCTGCAGAACTGGCCTGAATCTGTTGCACGTTCCTCAACTGATGTTGAACTGCAGAGCTGTCACCACCATCTGTTTGATCGCCCCACGTAACAACTGACCCATCGGCCAAAATTGCAGCAAATGCATCAAGGGTGGCATGAATCTCTTTCACATTCCTCAGCTGATGTTGAACTGTAGAACAGTCACCACTCTCTTGATTGCCCCACGTAACAACTGACCCATCGGCCAAAATGGCAGCAAATGCATCAGCAGTGGCCTGAATTTGTTGCACATTTCTCAACTGACCTCGAACTTCAGAGCTGTCGCCACCAAAACTTGAATCTCCCCAAGTAACAACTGACCCATCGGCCAATATGGCAGCAAATGCAGCACTTGTGGCCTGAATTTGTTGCACGTTTCTCAACTGACCTCGAACTGCGGAGCTGTCGCCACCAAAACTTGAATCTCCCCAAGTCACAACTCTGTCACCTCCACAGCACCACATGGCAAAAGCGTAGCATGATGCTGCCAGCTTTGGTTGCTGGGCAATGGCTGTTAGGTGCTCTCCGTCTTGAATCGCAGATGGCAAAGTCTCCATAAGGTCGGTCAGCATACGTCCTTCTTCTGTAACCAGTCTCAGGAACCCCTGTCCGAAAGATTCCTGGGCAAGAATTTTAAGGTCGCTGACTGTAGAGCTTTGCGGAAGCAACAGGGTTTTGCAACAACCACTCGGCAAAGAAACATGTACAGCAAGCATTCTTTTTGACCGGAGAAATAATTATTCTCAAACTAGATCTGAAAGGTTCCGATCATTCCATCCAAAGTTGTACAAGTGAATTGGGTGTTACATTGTCAAGTAGGAATGAGTTCCAATCCATCCAAAGTTATACAACTGAATTGGGTGTTACATGGTCAAGAAGGAACGAGTTCTACTTAATGCAAAGTTATACAACTGATTTGGGTGTTGCATTGTCAAGCAGGAATGAGAAAATCGAAAACTTTACCAAACCCAGCAACCAGCTCTCTAAATCTTGAGCCAGTCGCTGAACGGTAAAGACAAGCCATTCTTTCCAATATCAGCAATGGGAATGTTTCCAAGGAAATTTCACACTATTCATCTAATTCTTCGAATTGGTGGGACATGTCATAGGATTTGTGCTATATTTGATATAGGACAAACGCGCATGGAAAAGCCGTTTCAGCCGTTTCAACTGCTCCAGCAGCTGGGAAGCGAACAAAAAAACAAACCGAGTTTTCAGCTGGGAAAATCATCGAACTAAATGGTGGGTGGTCCTTTTTACCGGAGGTTTTTTTTTAGTTCATGGAGATGAACATGGGGGAATCATAAAGGGTATGTATGTATTAGTGTGATTCCCAAAGTCCAGAATGAATCTATATACCCTCTGGTTATGACTAACATAGCCATGGTATAAATGGCCCATAGAAATAGATGGTTTACCGAACTTAAAAATGGTGATTTTCCATGGCTATGTCAAATAACCAGAGGGTATATCTATATGTTTGGATATGTATTTCTCTATTGCCCTATTGTTGATTTGTTGATGATTAATTTAGTTGGCACATCATCTGCACATGTGTAATTATCCATGGCTATGCTAAGTTACCAAATAAGGCTACTCCAAAATCCACTGGTTAATCATCATGTTCCCTCCCCGGTGTACCCCAGTTTCATATACAGTATATATATATATTTATATGTATACATATCACAGTGTAATATATATATATACAGCCAAATATCAGATCAAGTTGGGTATCGGTATATCCCATCAATATTCCCATGAAAAAGTTGGTACTGTACATTCCCCTGAAATATCCCCAAAAACCCTTCGGTGAATCCATCATGTTTCCCATTTTTTGGCACTATATGAATTTCACCATGAATTTCACCATGTTATCCGTATATCAAGTTGGTCATATCATGTTATCCACCTAGTATAATATAATATATACTGTATATCCCCCAATTTCATGTTTTAACTGCATTCATTTCCTGATCCTGTGTTTGTTGCTTCAAACGATGCGGTTGCCGAACGTTTTTTCCGCACCCGGCCCCTCCCTGCGAACGGCCCTGGTCCTCCTCTAGGAAAAGCCGTTGCTTCTCGCGCTCGGAGCAAAATCCTCGCATCCGGGCACGTTGAACAGGGTGGTCACCAAACTTCAGACTTAAGCTACACATGGGATTTTAAAATGGTCATTGGACCATGAAAAAATCGGGATTTCACCAAGAAAAATATGGGAATAGGATCGGAATATCATGAGAATATCATGGGAATATGAAATTAACAGCTAAACCATCAATAAATATGCCATACTCTCTGGTAATTTATCAGTTTGCTATGAAAAAATGACTCATTTATAGATTACTTACCTTTGAAAGATAGTGATGTTCAATAGCTATGTAACTTACCAAAGGGTATTGAAACCACCAAATCCAGTGCTCACTGGCATTCCCTTCAACAACGTTTCTACATAAGATATAGTGATTCTGCTCATGGTTTATCCCATGATATCCCAGAAATCCTACTATCTTCCTAATATATCATATTAACAGGCGAAAATCTAGGACTGACAACGACTTACCCTCCTGTAATCAAACGTGGCAATAGCAAATGACCAAGGTAAATATCGGTAAAACATGGGTAAAACATCCATCAAAGGATCATTTTCCAGAGCTACGTTCACTTGTAACAATTATACAATAAATCAACCAGTTAAATCCAGGACTGCTGGCCAGAAAAAACAAGTAAACTATATATTCTCCATATGACTGGTTAGCAGTCCTTCATGGCCTTTGAAAACTGTCATCTTCATACACACATGTATATATATATATATATGTTATATATATATATATATGTGAATTTCAATTGTCACCCAATGTGCCCCATTCTATAGAGGTACCTGGGTTCCACCATATGGGTGCACACAAATAATCACTATAAAATCAGGAAAAATAAGATTGCAAGAAATACGTCTCTATAAAATCAAGAAAAACAGAGCACCACATAGTTACAAATGCCTGCTTGTAAAAACAAAATCTCTATAAAATCTAAGAACAAGGTTAGAGTTGGAACACCTTTTTCCCCTTAGAGTATCTTAAAGTCAGCCACCTGGCCCACTATAAAATCAGAATTTTCAAAATGGTTGTTTTACAAAGTCTATTTAAACATGTGGATGCTCAATATTGGGGAACCTGGTTTATGATTTTATAGTGGAGCTGTTTGGCAGGCATGACGATATAAGGTGGACTTGGATTTTTGATTTTATAGTGGGTTCAAAATGCATCACAATGCGCTCATCCAGTATCATTCAGTGCTGTTTGACCTGAACACCTCCGACATAAAATATTAATTGGATGCGGCGATTGCGTATACCACCGAATTTGTATCAAAACCCCCCCTTCTATAAAATCATAATCCATGGGCCAACAAATCAGAACCATGCCAAACATAGCCTCTCTATAAAATCAGGTTCCTGGGTCCCCCGGAATTGGTCATAAGCCACATGTTGGCTTACAAATGGTTTACATATAGCCTTCTATAAAAAATCAGTATCTTTTTTTTCTCGTATTTGTTTGACCACCTTGTGTACACACCTGGGCTGACTAAAATTATCGTTCTAAACGATACTTGGGTATACCCAGTCTATAGAGGAAATGTAAAGGAGTGATATATATATATATAAACCAGTTGTATCATGCTATATTCCATTATCGCCGAAACTCCCCAATGGAAGTCTGAGAACATCAACCAACTAATGGACCATTTGCATCCATTTGCCATAGCTATGTTAAACTACCGAAGGGTAACAAACATCACTTTTAATTTCCCCATTCGACATCATTCTTCATCTCACCATCTCCAGGACTGGCAAATGACTGCCGTGCCACTGGGCGCATGGTACAAGGCCACACCCATGGTGGAGACCACATCACTACCTGAGCCGCACGGCAAATTTGGGGACTGGTTGATTGGTTGGTTGGTTGGTTGGTTGGTTGGTTATATAAGTTATGTGGTTACCTTTGTTGATTCTTGCCACTTGATTCTTCTTAAAACCATGAAATTGCACACCGAAATTGTACCATCGGGTATACAACCCCAACAATGGGTATACCCTCTGGTAAACAAACATAGCTATTGAAAATGGCCATTATATAGTTGATTTACCCATTAAAAACGGTGATTTTCCACAGGGTATCCCTTGCTGTTGGGAAGTACCCAGTTGCCCGGCTCCAACTGGGCATCAGATAGCTCACCTTCCAGCAGCCACGTTGCGTGCCCATGCTTTTCCAGTGATGGGACACACCAACCAGGAAGCCTGACTCCGAAGAGAACCGTCAGGTACCCTTCACACACAATGGGGGTTAAAATCACTGACTATGTGGATGTGCATCCCACTTAGAAAGTGGTTTATAATCCATAAATAGGCCATATAAACCCATGATAAGTTTGAGGATATTCCATATCTAACTGGTGGTCTCTCACCCATTTACTAAGTGGGATGCACATCCAAGTACCATGGCGGGTGTTTTGGTCTACCACCAAATGACCAAGTTCCCCCTTGTGGCTGAATCAATTCAGCCACAACAGGTTGAAGCAAACCTGGTTTCATCCATAAGAATTGGTATAACTATGACAATGATTGGAAATCCAACCAAACATGGTCTATACAAACTAGCATTGGTGATCAAAGCATCTAGAGCTACTGAACACATAACCAATAGAGCATCGTCCCACTTAGAAACTGTTTCATGACCCCAGTTAAACAAGTCCCCCGACTGGCTTCATTTATAGCCAGGTTTCTTTTCCCACGGATATTCCCATAGATTATCCCATCACAGCGGTAGGTTCATCTCCCAAAATACCGGTAGGTTGTGATCCTTCCCCATCTATATCCCATCATTGACTACCCATCATAATTCCCGATCCGCAAAGTTTCATTGAAGATATACCCATCATTCCTTGTGGAAATCGCTACCGGCTGGTACCCACGGCACTGAACAAAAATTGCTTTGTTTCATCCCCATGAGCTAGTTCGATTTGAAAAAAAACAGTTTCCAACAGTGAAATCGGAGGTTTTTGTACTATCTTTGCTCTCAAAAATCAACTATAAATCCAGAGTTGATATACACTATACATATGTATATATATATTAATATATATATATATATGATTTATATTATATAGCTATAAGCCTATAAGCCCAGTATCATAAACCAACTATCTTAGCTCTCATAAATCAACTTCATAAATCCCACCATTTCCCATTTGGGTCTCGGAGGCCATCGTCCAAAGCCATATTAGATAAATCATGTTTTTTAATGGTTCATATAGATCTGTTCCATATTAAACTATCCTAGATAGCTATCTGATTGGGAACTATTATGTATATATATATATATAATTATATATATATCCTATAGAAATCAACTAGAAATCACGATGAACATCCACATGTCTGTTGCTTAAATTACCATGTTCCGATGGTTTTTCCGGGCAACCAACGGATGAACCCGTGACCTGGTATTACCAGCAGTCCAGCTCCTCATCCGTCAAAGGCGGTTCACGTGGAACCAGCCGCCCCGTGGACACCTTGTGAGGCTCGCGCTGCAGTGGTGAAGCTGCGGAAAGTTCAGAACCACGGTGTAAGCCAGGTATCTATCTATTTGTATAGTGTGTGTGTATGTGTATATATATAAATATATATATATATGAGATCTGTATACATATGTATTACTTATTTTAAATGTATATATACCTATAGTCTTATAGCTGTCTGTTATCTATAGTTATCTGTATTTAGTATTATTTATATAGTCCCTATCTAACCACTGTACATCTATGTGTTTTTTGCATGTCTAAACATAAGATCTTTTCAGGAGTAGATGTTTCTATTGGGTACTGTACCCCTTCGTTATGTTTTTTCCACGTTTCTGATGATTTTGGATACCCCCATTTTTTAGGAAATCACCATCCCATGATTATCCAATGATATCTCCATTGGAAATTCCATTAAAATCCCAATGTTTGTTGGTGAGAACCAAAAAAAAATCACCCACAAACATTTATTACCATTCATATTCCACTGATATCCCATTCAAAAATTTTGGGGTATCCCAATCTAGAAGAATTATGGCCAAATTGATGAACTAACCATTGATTAACCATGATTAACCATTGATTAACCATCAAATTGTGAATTTACCCATTGAAAATGGTGGATCTTTTCATCATTCTTTCTATGTTTACCAGAGGCTATGGCCCATCTAAACCTCCCTAATTACCGCTAAACTTCTGCACGCTCTGGTCACCACGTCCGTTGCACCAAAAAAAGGTCCGCCTCCAGGCGCCATTTTCGGATGCGTTCCAGCGCGTCGTGGCTCAGCTTTGGACCTGAAGCTGGGAGTTCCTGGGGATTGAACTGGCAAACAGCTGGGAATTTGAACAGCAAACCATGGGGGTTTTCACGTTTTCAAACCATGGAAATTTGAAATCTAAGCAACAAACACTTTAACCTCTGGTTATGACTAATATAGCCATGGTATAGATGGCCCATAGAAAAAGATGGTTTACTTTAAAAAAAATGGTGATTGTCCATGGCTATGTTAAATAACCAGATGGTAACTATCAAACATCATCAAAAAAAGAAAATAGATTTTTTTTTATGACGATCACTGATAGCTACCATCTGGTGCAAACACTATCAAACATTATCAGTGCACTAGTGATGGATATATTTATAGCTAACTGATATGACGATCGCTATTGCAGCGTATATGATATAGATCCATGTAGCTTCCTCGAATCGTCGCCCATATCAGATTATTGACCAAATGGCTGCGTGGATACATGTATATATATATATATATATATCCTTACTTTTGTATATATATAATGTGTATGTGTATATATATATATATTCAATATATATTTTCAATATATATATATATTGTATATATATATACACATACATATTAGATATACATATAATACATATAACCGTATAGATATAGCACAGATAACATTATGGATCTATACATAATCATACATGTATACAAACATATCCAATTCAAGTCCATTGATATCTCAATTTCATCTTGGTCTGGCCACAAACTTCCCACAGCTTCCCCTCCTTCGCACCTTCCACCGGCTGTCCCTTCACCAGCACCGGGCCCGCGCCCGCACTGCGTTCACCGACTCTGCGGTGGTTGTCCAACTTACGCTGCTGCGCCAGCTCCTGGATGATTTGCGAACTGGAGAACAATCCATTTACCCTCTGGTGAACTAACATAGCAGTGGAAAATGGCTATTTATAGTGGATTTTCCCATTAAGAATGGTGATTTTCCATTGCTATGTTAGTTCACCAGAGGGTACTAGGTCTAACATAGATGATTGACCTACAAGTGGTGATCGCGATGTGATCGTGATGTGACTATGTTGAATTACCAGAAGGTAAATACATTGATATAGATATGAGACAATTCTATACACAGTATGTTTAGCAATATGTAAATATATGTTGTAGAGTGAACACTCTCCAAAAGAATTGAGTCTAAAGTGAAAAAAACACATAGCCAACAAATGCTGGTTGGTGGTATACCTACCCCTCTGAAAAATATGACTTCGTCAGTTGGGATGATGAAATTCCGAATATATGAAAAGTCATAATCCAGCCATGTCCCAAATCACCAACCAGGCCAACAAATGGTATCAAGCACATGGGATGTTGTAGGGTGACTTCTTTACCGGCCTGGGCCTTCAGCCAAAGCTAGAAGTGAGGTGTATGCAGACCAAATGACCAAAAGAAAGGCTGATGGAATGGTGCTAGCTCACGTTGGTTTGTCATAAGAACTGAAAACAACTCAATCATAAGAAGTGAATATACATGTGTATATAGGATTATGTATAATAGTATAATATAATATAATATATCATACATACTAGTTACTAGCATACATATATTTATAGAAACCTAATCTGGAGAACATATATTTTGCTCCACTCTCCAAGCGTCGTCCGTCGCCCTCCAAAAACATTGCCACCTTCAGCAAGGCTTTCCGCAGACCGAAGGACAGCTGGAAGGGAGGTCCTCTGAGACCATTGGGAAAACGATGGGAAAATCATGGGAAAGTGATGGGAACATGGTGATCAACCCCTCCAGGTCCTCATCTACATGGCAATGTAAATAGGGAAAATCTATGAACATATATGGGAACATAATGATAATGCATTGGGATTTAGGGGTGCTTTATTGCTTTATGTTCAGACAAAGCCAATTCATCCTGGGTGAATTGTAGTAATTCAGTACCATCTGGTTATTTAACATAGCCATGGAAAATCACCATGTTTAATAGGTAAACAATCTATTTCTATGGGCCATCTATACCATAGCTATGTTAGTCATAACCAGAGGGTAACCTAAAAATATCAGCCATTTGGAGATGGTTCCCCGAATCCTAACCTGGACATTCCAGTCTGCCAGTGACGTCACGACGTGAGGTCCTGTATTAATGATTCATCCATATAGCAGTTGCAGTATAATCTGGTTGGTGGTTGAAGGATGACATCCCAGATATGAAATGGAAAATAAAAGGCATGTTTGAAACCACCAACCAGTAATTATTGGCTCTGCTGCAGCCTGCAACAAGATGCAGGATTATCCATACAAACCGAATATATCAAATGATCCATATACTGGTACTTCTGCAGGTGTCATGACTTTACCTCCCCATCTTTTCCTAACCCCCACCAACTCCACTTAGGATTCAAAATTCTTACTTTCCATTTATTTCAAACAAAATCCCTAGTATCTAATTTACAAAAAAAAACAATACTTGGTATCTTTAAGATCTTCCCCAACTTAAATATAACACATATATGGATCCATATGGATCCCGTATGGATCCCTTCCTTCACCCCGTCGTGTCCCGTTGCCGTTGCCGTTCCCCCGCGTCCTGAGAGATCCTCGTCGCTGACTTCGCAGAGCACGCGGCCATCGACCGCCTCGGCGCGGAATTTGTCGATCACCGCGGGATCCAGCTGCAGCGTCTCCAGGAAGTCGCAAACCTGGCCATTTGTCGAAGCCCGGTGATGAAAATGCAGATATCCCCAAAATGTAAGGCGGAATATCCCCACAACATATGGCCTTATATATATGGTACGTTTACGTACCTCCATGTATTGGATCCTGAATGTCCCATAAAAAGAAAAATAAGCTGATTGAAAGGAAGTATAGTGATTTAAATCGTGTAATAGATGGCAATGTTGGGCTTATACATGGCCGGTATACGATAATACTAAAATAATGATGGAATTATTTATCCATATTTATTATTTATCCATGGTTATTGTGAATGGTGTGATATGTCTGAAAAATGGGGGATGCCCGGATTTATGGAAATGTTCATGAGGAAAAATGAGGCTTTAAACAATGGGATTTCATGGGGGACCAAGTTTTGAGACGTACATAGGCGTACCCAAATGAAGTGACGATAGATTAATGTCCGGTCAGATCATAATAAATCCGAAATCTGGTATGGTGTCAGCGCTATCTGTGTGTAGCCGTCATCCCAGTTACCTTTTACCTAATAAGGTCCTCATCGATATCCATGGATGGATTCGAGGAAAACGTGCTGGAAAACATGTGTTCGTTTTGCCAATCAACTGATCGGGAGTTGTAGGGAATTCCTGTAAATTACATTCTCCCCACAAACCAACTCTGGACAATCTCAAACGTTGATATCCCCGTTTCATACCATGGTTTGAAGCTCCTTTTCCCCGTGATCATTGGCAACATATTCTCCATTTGAGACAAATACACAAGTGATACAAACCATAAAATGAACCATGTGTGTTACTGTTTGTTTTATAAACCAAAATACCCTCTGGTAATTTAACATATAGCTATTGAAATTTGCCATTTATAGCTGAATTTACGCATTAAAAATTGTGATTTTCCATAATTATGTTAGTTTACCAGAAGGTATATGTTTTATATTGTTCAATGTAATCCCCGAAGTAATATCAACCAAGAGGGGTGTCTTGCAGCCACTGCTTTTTTTCTTCATACAAGGTGAGGACGGTGAGGCCCCACAGTCATGTTATATCCCCCTAAGTCCATCAAGCCACTAGTTCACCAAGTTATTTGCATCAACTTAGCTATAAGTCAGCTATATGAATCCCATGAAATCTCCTTTTGGCCAGGTTGAACGTATAACTAGGACCTATGAAATCTCCTTTTGTGGCCAGGTTGAACGTATAACTAGGACCTATGAAATCTCCTTTTGTGGCCAGGTTCCTATAGTTTCTGGGGACCTCAACTTGTAACAACCCTATCTGGCACCGTCTACAACCACCCCAGTTGGGCCTGATCCACCGTCCACTCACTAATCGCCGGTCGGCTGCGAAGCCGGAACGCCACCGCCATGTTGGGCAATGACGGCAATGGCAGACGCGTCCAAGGGGAAGTGCTCGAAACAGCTGCAGGTCACGTTTGGGTGGGGTCAATCAGACCTGCAAAACCAAGGGGGATTAACATGTAGGAAACCATCCCGTTTTGAAAAGGGAACCATATATCCTGACCCTTCTTTTGGTGTTTTTTTAAAACGTTTTTTGAGTATCCAAGTTTGATCATTATTGAGGGCAAGGAATGGTTATAGAATAACATGTCTGGCCTTTGGATTTGTCTGAGATCGGGTAGCTCAAAACCTCATGGTTGATCCTCAATGTAATATCATAGGTCATACATTCCCCATGTTTGGTCGCCATGTTGGGCTATCCTGCATTCTTGAACATATGCTGAATCATGTGTAGAACCATCATAAACCATTATCTTGAACCTTGAACCTTCCCAAAAAAGTGCGGGGTGACAAGCGTCTTTGTTTCACAAAAAATATGTTGTCTGGTCCATTTTCCCTTCATAACCAAGCCAGCATAAGGTGACCCACAAATCAACTTTGGGCTCATTGATGACAACCACACCACAGGGCCAATCTTCCAATCTTGGACACGACGGGGGTTATCCCATTGTGTTTCGGCTGCTAAAAAAATCCCGATTTACAGCCACTATAATGACTACAAGGTTAGGCCCCCAAGTTATAAGCTAGTCTATATTGTCTATAAAATATAAACCTATTGACAAGTTCCTTATATCCCCCTAATCAACCCTAGTCAGCCAAGTGAACAAAGTCAACCTAGCAGCTATGGTTTGGGGGCCTCACCTTGTAGGGTTGGTTGAACCCCCACAAGGTGGTGCCCCCAAAATAACTAAGTTGGTTTATAACTTCAATTTCACTATGGTTTATGGATGTTCATGGTAGATATATCTGTACTTACTATGGCTTATAAACCAAATTACAACTAGGGAGGTACCACCTTGCCATGGAATTTGCCCTTTCCCATCCGCGGTTGCACCTAGGTCTTTGATGAGGCGTGTCTCCCCCGCCGGAACGGCCATAACACATACGCCCTGGGACGTTCCAAATTGGGGGGATTCATTTGGAGTAACAAAAACGCAGGGTTGTTCAAGGTGGTGTCCCCGTTCGGAATCGCTAAGTTGGTGCAAATAACTCCAATGTCAATATGGTTTATAGGTAATTTGTCTATGGTTAATGAGCTTATAACCAATTCATAACTGGGGGGGCACCAACTTGTTGTAAGATGTTGTAAGAATATATTATATGTACACTGTATAATCCCTTCTCCCTATTACTAACCCCAGTTTATTTGTTTTGGGACATTTCAGATTGGTCAATTTGACCTTTAATTGGTCATTTGAAGGTTCTACCCCCTTAATAATAAAAACTACTTAAGCCCGGGGTGTTTTTTTTATTATTGGGGTCCGTTTGTTAAAATCTAAAAAACTGTTTTGGTTTTAATTAAGGTTTTAAAATCAATATTAGGGAAAAGCTTCGAAATCCAATGTTTGGTAATATTCTAATTAGATTATAAAAGGGAGTTTAATTGATTTTGAAATCAACATTTTTAGTTTGTTTAATTAAGGCTTTTAATTTAATATTGGGAGCCAGCTTCTCCCCCGAATATAAAATACCCCTAATAATAAAAACTACCCCTAGGTTTTATCATTCGGGTGGACGTTTAATATTAGGGCGAAGGGATTATTAATACATAAATATGATGTTATGTAATATATATATATATAATATACATATACATAGATTGTATACATAGACATAGCCAACAAAAAATGACATGTGCTGGGGATTGAAATGATGTATGTGTATATATATATAATGTAACAATGTAATCCCCCCCAGAAAGATTCAGAACTGTTGAACAGGTTGCACGGGCGCACGTAGAAACTACCAGCTACATCTTGACCACACTGCGTTGACGGAAATGGAAGGGCAAGGAATTTTGAACCAACCAACACAGCCTTCAAAACACATGGGTGTGTCTGAAAATGTTGTGTACCCCTTTTTACCCAATGGTTTTGCTGATCATCATCCCGTTTTTAAATGGCTATTTCATTGGGAATATACCCTATTTTCAGACAAACCCATATTTTTTTTGAATGACCTCTATGATATGTTCTCCTGGCATCACGGCAAATATCATCAGGATCGTTCGGTCTGCGGTGAACCGGCTGGAATTCACCTGCATGACGATAATGATGTTAATTTATGGTGTATGTGTTTGTGCCTTTTGAAGGGATTGATGTGGGAATGTTCATCTGACCTGTCTATCCTATCTGTCCTACCTGTCCTGTCTATCTCATAAAAGCTAGTCTAGTCAATCTATATATTCTATACAATCTATCTATTTATCTTTCTTAGCCTTATCTTACTGTATCTTACCTAATATTATTTTAAACACATAATACCCTCTGGCTATTTAACATAGCCATGGAAAATAACCATTTTTAATAGGTAAACCCAGGTAAACCATCTATTTCTATGGGCCATCTATACCATGGCTATGCTAAATAACCAGAGGGTATATATAATTCTGTATTCAGAAAAAATTCAGCAAGAACCCGGCTTGCTGAGTATTAGGGTTTTATTCTCGGGATACACACTACATTCATGGTATGAGTGATACCTAATCACCAACAAGGATATTGCAAAGAAAACCACTTGCTTTAGGGAAACAAATATCTGTGATATGTTGTGTCTATTGAATCTATTTATATGTGATATTAATGATGTATCTACGATGTTTTCTCCCCAAACTTCACGCCAAGGTGAGGCGAGGCCCCGGCGATGATCACAAACAAGTTGAAAGCCGCGGAACCTGGAGTCCGAGTGGAATCCGAGTCCCAGGTTCTATGGAACATTTACGAGTTTCATAGGTCCTTGGGTACAAGAAATCATCATAAAATATCCCAAGACTATGTGAAATCAGGACTTTCAGAAAGATCCCTCTGAGAACAGGAAATCATTGAAATCATCAAGAAATATCTTAAATCACTGGTTGGACTGGTTGGTGGTATACCTACCCCTCTGAAAAATATGAAAGTCAGTTGGGAAGGATTATCCCATATATTTATGGAAAATAATGTTTAAAACCACCAACCAGATAAAATATTATAAATCGATATATGTCATAAATCATCTACAAATATGGGAAATATCATAAAACATCCCAAGACTATGTGAAATAATGGTACCCTCTGGTAATTTAACATAGCTATGGAAAGATCCACCATTTTTTATGGGAAAATCCACTATTTCTATGGCCATTTTCAATAGCTATGTTAAATTACCAGAGGGTAAATAATACGTATGTATCATGGTCATTCCCATGGTCGAATCCTAGGTGCCCGGGCCAACGATCGTCGAGGGGCCAAGGTCCCCTGCGAAACATCCATTCCTAAGGGCCGCGGGGAGGGCATCAATGGATTGGTTTTCTTGGGAAAATCTTCACCAGAAATCACCTGAAACCATGGATTTTCCCGTGACATATGGGAGTTTCCTGTAAATTGTCAGCCAAAATCCATGGAATTAAGGGAAAGAATGACCAGAAACCCCAGTTTCACCATCGATTGCTGTCTGGATTTAGCTGTAAATGTCTTCATGCCAATTCTGAGAGGGGGAAGTACATACTCGACAGCAAACAAATGCATGACAAAACATATCACAACTGGTTTTCAGCACCAAGTACGGTTATCAGCGCCTCACTGTTCTGATCCATTGCTATGTATTGGCACAGGACAAAACAAAGGACAGAATCTCCGCTCTTGGCCATGTTCACCAGTCCTCCAACCAGTTGCTGGTACAAAACCAAGTCTCAAACACTACCTGGTAACCTTCTAGATTGGGTTTTTTCCAATCCGTTTTCAATCTAAGGATGTACCAGGTAAGCATTTCTGGGAGATCGACCCGATGATTTCAACGACAGACAGCAGAATCTCCGGCCTGGGTGCTGTCAGAGTTCGGTGAGGATGAAAAACCAATGCTTATGACGATCAAATATGAGGATTGAGCGATATTGAGCGTATTTGACCATAGAGTTTGGTAGTTTGATGTAGTTTGCCACCCACATGTTTCTTTTTATTATTGGGAAGGGTACAGTACATGTTTGGGGGGCCATCAGGGAAGCTGGGAAATAGTTGATGCATGAATTCTTGTTCATGCACGGTGCAATATCCGTGGAACCCCCAAGAATCAACTTCATGGCATGACGTTTTGTTCCCAGAAATCATCACTCTGGGGTTCTGGCTTCCTTGGTACTTAGCTGAGTGATCCAGGGCCACTGATTGAACCATCGCTTTTTACCCAAAGTGACCGAAAGTGACCCTTTCCAGGCCCACTCTAGGTCAACCCGCCGAACCTAATTAGATATATAATCCGTGAATACTTGATACTCATTCGTACTCATTAGATATCCGTCTCAAGCCATCTGTCCCTGTCTGTCCCTGGGGCAACCCAACGCGGAAGAGCCCAAAGCTAAGAGCGTGAGGTTCGCCACGGTACCGTTCCAAACCTCGACTTCGCGATGGCGATGGCGATGTCGCCAGCCCAACAAAGGGCTGATGATTTCTGAGTTGATTGGTGGTTCAACAATGACCAGAAACAAGAAAATTTGGTCAATGGGGGATCATCATCAAAAAACATGATAGAAATTGATAGAACATAAACACATGCTTGAAACCACTAAGCGACTCTTAACCACTTGGCTATCAACACAGCCTTTGCCACCCCACCTGTAATTGGAGTCTAATTTGAATATACCTTGGGCTCCTTGGGCTTTAGACAAATATACAGTAAATCATATCATTGAGATCAGGAATGACATGAGCTAATTACTTCCAACCTCAGCCCTCTTTGATGAAAGCATGCTCCACGTGAATAGAATGGAGAACACAACATCACAGAATCTCAAACCTGCACTGTTTGTCAGCTTCGGTAATAAACAGATATGTCACCACTTGAGATGACGCATATCCTGCGTTTATCCCGGTATGTTCACTGCAATCTTTCCTTTGATGGAGTGGGAATCCTTACATCATTTGTCCATTGTCAGCAGTCATGCAAGCTGGAATCTGAATTGATTCCCACATTCCCCCCAGCAAAATACACCTTTGTCCGGACCAGGTGATTCTCAAACTGGCATTGGCTCCAGTGATGATTACTTTTACTTAGTTGCCTCATACTTTTGGACCACGGCAATTTGATGCCAAGCAGATGATGCGCCTTTGAGACCCCGCAAAATTCACACAAAATTCTTAGCTGGGTCCCTGGGACCCAAGGGTTCAGCTTCGCCCACCGTCTTAGCCCAGTTGCACATACTGTAATGACACGACCGGTGGACCTGGCTGAGTTGCAGGGCCCAGGCCCCCGTTTACCATAGCAAAGTTGACGGAAATCACTTGGTTAACTAGGGTTGATTAAGGGGATATCACTAGTTTTATCGGTGTTCAACCGAAATTGGGGGGGCTAGGGGCCAACCGTTGGTTGTAAGAAGGACACCCGCGATTTCTTGGATGAGCCCCGAGTGACTGGCCGTGGGTGTGTCTGAGAATCGGGTGTAATGTCCACAGCATATGAATAACTGTCTAACCCACTCAACCTCTCAAACATTATCCACATCAAAATAAAGTTGAGGCCAAGCACCCCCATGGAATCAAGTTAAGCTTTCTTCGTAATTGTGGTATGTATTCACGGAAAGCCGTCTGGAAATGGCGCTGGATATCATTTTTTAATTTGAATTGATTCAGAGTTAACTTCGACTTGGTTTGATTTGAATTTGAATGTGAATTGAAATTGAATTACACAAATTTGAACTGATCCTAATTTGAATTGACTTACTTGAACTTGAATTAAATTTGACTTGACCGTGAACCAGAATTGGTTTCAATGCATATTAATAATTGGAATTAAACTTCGATGAGAATTGGCTCCAAACACTTCTGCTTGAAACTGAAATGGAATCTACGCTAATTTGAAGTTGCATCAGAAATGATGACCCTCTTTGGGGGGTCAAGCAATGCTTGTTTGGGTTCCCGCTTGTTTTTAGGCTACCCCCTGTGCGAGTTGTTGGGAAGCATTCTTGAAACAAGATGCAATAAAGATAATGACATGTCAGGAGGTGGTCCCAACTAAATCAACTATCATCAACTATCATCAACCATAATCAACTATAATCAATTATCCTCAACCATAACTAAACCCTAGGTTTAAAACCTATGAAAATCACCATATATTTCTCCTGGTGATCTTGCCATTTTTTATGGGTAAAATCCCCCGTTTTGGCCACGCACCCGGCACGTCCGACCTCTGTAAGACACGTTTCTTGGTGCTGGTGATGCCTTCGATGGCTGCCACAAACTTGTCCGCGGCCTGGCCAGGCTAATGGCTATGACGGCGATGTAACGTAGATAGGGAAATCATGAAAACCATCAATCAACCATTATATGCAGTATTGGGATAACTATTGGGATTGGGTCACTTTGGGATAACTATTGGGATTGGGATAACAAATAGTTATATGCAGTATTGGGATTGATGGGTAATGATGGTTAACTATATGGTATAACTGTATAATAACTATTTCTTATTGTTAATATAATGGGTAATGATGGGATGATATACCCAATATTATATGCAGTATTGGGATAACTATTTAAGTTATTGTTAATATTGGGTATATCATATACTAGTGGAGTTTTCTTGGGGATATGATATATAGGTATTATATTTACATACATCAATGGTTGACAATATACTGTGGGTGGTTGCGAAATCCTGCACCAGTTGATAGGTGGTAAACATCCCGTCATTTATAGGGTTTCAACCATCCTTTTGGTGGTGCAGAATTTCGCAACCATCCACCGTATGGTTAAACATGGCTTTGTATGGTTTCATATTGTCTTCCCATATGGTATGTTTGTGGTTTCAAATGGTTTTAAATGTATCGAACATGGTGATTGAAGGTGATTGAATTCGATTAAATTGGAAATTAGCCAACAATTATAAACTATGGTGGTATAATGCGCATAATACCATGATTAGGGATTTATAGTGAGTTTAATATATGATTGATAGTCAAACGTGGCTGGGAAATCCCAATAAATCGTGGAGGTTTACAGCTGGTTGGTGGTTGACCTACCATCTTGAAACATGATGGAGTTCGTCAATGGGAAGGATGACATCCCTTTTTTATGAAATGGTAAATGATTCCAAACGTTTGAAACCACCAACCAGCTATTTATGTTTGGTTACAAAAGGGTATATACAGTGTACAAGGTGTGTTTTTTCCCCTCCCCAGTGACGCTTGTGGTTTATGAACCCGTCTAACGACATATCTACCGTATAATACATCCTAGTTTGCCTACTGACAAACTTAGCGAAGTAGAAGGGCACCACCTTGTAATCCTCCAAGTGCTGGGTGTGGTGTAGGTGGTTCACACTACTTGGTCCAATACAGCAAGGGTCAGACCAACTCTAAGCCCAGTAAACCGCCAAGTATGAGAAAAGCCAAAAACATCGCGGGAATTGAATGTATCTGGGACTTTGCTTGATAAGATGCGTTTAAAATGTTGATCATCAGTTTTCCGGAATTCTTACCAGACCAAACCTTTTTTTGGATAGTCCATAATGTGCTACACAACCGTGCCCAATTTCACTGTGACATATATATGTTTTTTTAGGGGATCATACACCCATGATGCCACCAAGATCGACTTAAGTGCCATCGACCTGTGCATGTTCGTCTTCAGTCTATGTTCACAGCCACTAATCCATTTGCACTTGACTAGGCTGCCGCACTGTGCGGAAAACGTTGACTCTTGACATGATCAACATTGGACAAATGCAATTTTATCATCCAAATCTGTCCACACCTGTGCAAATCAATCCTCACACACAAACCTTTCTTTGGTACATTTGGCCCTTCACAACCCTTCTCTCCAGTCCAACGCGTGGCCCGAACGTCCCCAACATGGTATTCCAACCACGTCGGGAATGCGATGTTGACGCCGAGGAAGAGGTAGAGCATAGCGAAAAGATACAGCACTGCCCTGACCCATCCTGCATGGCTTCTGGGATCCGAGGAAGTAAGCGGTTTATGACCCATATAAAACTGGGGATATATCTGGGCAAATTATAATAATTCACTAATCTGAATTAGGGCCATTTGGGGATGATTCCCCTTACTAACCATGATTTCCAGTGAGGTCGTAGTGAGGTTGTTATAATTTACCCAGATATATACCATGTACTGTTATGTATACAATAAGAGACTGTTATCTGTTATTGTATACGTATATATAGTATATAACGAGGGAATAATCAATATGGTTATGCTCTTCGACCCACTTACTAACTGGGATGCACTTCCATGTTGCGCTGATGGGATGTTGTGGGCAAGCCAAACCTTGCGATGTCAACGCCATGGAATTGTCGACATTCCAAACCTTAACATGGACTGGGTGGACTGTGACAAACAAAATAAACCTGGCACTTTCGAACAACCTATTTTATGTCATTGAATGCCTATATAGTTATATATATATATCAGTTCTATCCAACGAATGGGATTCATCACCATTCTAGCGAATCTCTGTGTCAATTTTTAATGTGGCAATTTCAAACGCTATATGAAAGCAACCTGAATAAAACAAAAAACAAAAGGCAAGGAAAGGTTCCTTTGAATGGCCTGAAAATGATTTGCGGGATGGTGATTTTGGCTTACTTTCTGTCATGATAAACAAATAAGGATGTTTATCTGCTTCATTTCATCCACAACATGCCACTACCATGTGGCAGCTGCTAAGTCAGGAACAAACCATCAACACAACTGGCATGGTTCAGTTCAGCCTGGCATAAGACTTTTGGCCTTACCGGAACAAATCACATTGATTGTGTCTACCGATGTTCATGCCGGAACAAGGTTTTTTTTTTCTGCTTGGTGGTTTGAAAACCACCTCAACACAATTCTACTTACAGTTATTTCAGTGTGCTTAAATACATGTTTTTCATGATTTTCATGGTAAAACATCAAAACATGACTTCCCCAGGTTTTGATTCATATGTTTCCAGCCATTCCCAGCCATTCCCCCGCCACATTTTGTGGCTCCTTCCCAGGAGGCTTCCGCATCGGTGAGGGGAAAAATGAGTCCTCGGCCTGGTCTGGTTGGTGGTGCAATAACCATCTGGAAAAATATGAAAACATCACGGTTATTATGGTGATATAAACTATTGCTTTCTGGTAAATTCATTGGTTGGTCGTATACCTACCTACCCCTCTCAAAAATATTTTTGTCAATGGGTTTCGGATGACATCCCATATATGAAATGGACAATAATCCAGCCATGTTTGAAACCACCAACCAGTAAATGGTGGACTTTCCATGATTTTTTCCCTGCCGCGTTTGATTGAACCGTCTGGACATTTGGGGATGATTCCCGGAATCCTTTTTTGACGATGCCAGGCTTCGGTCATAACATACTTTATCCAGATCATTCACCTGTTTCGAAGGAACACACACACACATATATATATATATACATGTGACATGTGTATATATATATATATAGACAGTGTATTATATATATACATATATATATATTGAGTTTTCTAAAAAAACAATCAAATAAAAACAGCAGAAATGCTGGCTTCAATGCTGTGCCGGCTGTCTGACCTCTGGACCAGTTTCATTTAAAAAAAAAGGAGACCCAACCAGGCACCTAAACTTTGGTCCTAAATAGAGACCGAATTTCAGGCAACACTCGATGAATCCGAAATGGATGGAGAAATTCTAGGCGACAGCTACATCATTTTACCATGGTTTCTTAATCTGCAGGTCCCAAATCCAACACGTCCGCGGCCTCCAGGATCGCAAATTCTGGCCATGACCAGATGCCGTGAAACTTGCCAGTTGAGCAGAAAATGTTTGAATTCTGTGGATGGCGTATGTTATGTGGCGTGGGGTGTCATGAAGCTGCCAGCTCATGTCAGAGATATGAGGAATGAACTGGAACTTTTACCACTGGGCGGTCAACTAAGAACTTGCACTAGCAGACTGGTGAGGTTCACCCCTGTATTCCTAGCAGTCTGGGGTAGTCCAATGCTTGGTGTAGGCCGCAAGCTACACTTCTGGCATCACTTTGGGGGTGGGGTATGGTGGGGTGGGATATCTGAGTTCGGCTGGGGCCGAAAGTGACCCCCTTGTTTTTTCCGTTTAAAGGCTCCACCTCTATGGGCCAAAAGTGCGGCGTGGAAGGCTTATAACATCACTACATCACTACCTTTCTGGCTGGGGAGGACCATACCAAAATGTCAGATACATTTTTTTCAAGGCGTGTTTTGGGGAGGGGCCTTGAAAGTATAAATTTACATACCTTACACTCAGAAATTAGTGTAAGATATACAGTACATGTACATTGCAGCACACTTGACAATACATGTTTGTACTGGTGCTATCACAACACCATCAAGTACCTGCAAAAAATGCTAAACCTGGGCATCAAATGAAACCAAGTCGCAAGCGAAAACATTTCACAAAAGTGGTGACAGAATGTGGATGTACTCTCTCAGCACATCCAAACATACTCTCTCAGCCTGGCACTCGGCGACACTATCACAGCATCGCCCGTTGTTTCTGCAGTAAAACGAACAATGATAGTGTTGCAAAATTGGCATTCCAAAATTCCATGAAACAGTGGTTAAATACATGATGTAACATGTCGTAAAGAGGATGTCCAGCAAAGAGGGAGGGGAAATGCCATAGGATTCAATAATATCCTTAAACATTCAACACACATCAATGACAACAAAAACACACAATCAAACCATGTCCCTGATATGAAAAACATGAAGCATGACATAATGTATTACATTGTATTACATGTACTATGGTATTAAGACTCCAAGTATGTTGTTTCGTTCAACGACGAACAATACTTGTTTAATGCATGGTCATAAGCAATCAATCATGGTCACACGAACTCACTTTCTGGGCCATCCTTCCCCCCCTTCCGACCCTGATTTATTGGAACAAAGTAAGAACTATTGAGAATCACAAGTGGGTCCAAGCCTCTGTTGAAAGGTGTAGTCAGCTTCCACATGGTTTCAAAAGATGCAATCAATTAATGAGAACCCAACAAAAGTCAAGGATACCCAAGGTGTCTTTGCTCAGGGAAGTATCAAAATATCATAATAATATCATAAGAATATCATGATATGTGAAGATACTTTGATTTTGCTCAGGTATTTTTGATATTGGAATTCAACAAAATCATTTTGTTTTTGGTCTTCACCGTCTTCATGTCGTGAAAACCGTCTCCGTGAATCCCACTGATCTGCAACTGAAAACCCCAGTGACTCTGGAGGATTTTTTTGACGAAAATCTCCCAGTGAGCTGCTTTGAGTCAACATAAACATATCGCATTTCTCTCTCACACATTCTTTGAAAAAGTGGAAGAAAAACAGCACACGGCCGGTGAAGCTCCGCAGTTCTGTTTGATGGTCAACAAAAACTTCTATACCACATAAACCCGAGTCAACCAAGTGAACAAAGTAAACTTAGCCATAATAAATCAGCTATCAATTCCATGATATCCCATGAAACCCAAATGTTTATCATTTTTTCCTGGTGAAATGTTAAGCCAAAATAAGCCAAACACTTGACCAATAATGGTTCAAAAGTCAAAAACCACCATGGTTCAAAGTCATCTCCCTTACCCTTGGATGTCGAGTCAGGGGGTGGGTCCTGGATCGAGCGCTGAAGGTCACTGGCCTGGGCTAGGTGGTGGTGTCGTCATTTTCTCTACTGAGTTCAATTCAAGACGCATGCAGACATAGAAACAAGTCTGACTCTTGGAGTTTATATACATGGCAGTGTGTCAAAACCTTGTACCCCTGGTGAACATCAAAATAGCTGGTAAATGGATGTTCATCCCCCTAAAAATGGTATTAATAGGTATTGATCCATACCCACATGATTACTGTATACATGTTTGTCTGTTTTGGTTTCATACTCTTGTCTCCGGTGGCTTTCCCTTGAACATAAACCACTGAAACTTTTTGAAAGATGTGAGATGGCTGTTGCACAATGACGTCAACATGGCAAAGCTGCACATGTGTATTAGCGGATTCTAGCCCGGCCCCACTCATTCCTAGAATGGAATATGAAGTACACATTCTTCCCTCAAACATTCCTAGGATGAAGTATGAAGCACACATTCTTCCCTCAAAATGGAGGAACACAGATTTAATCATCCCTCATTCAACCTGCTGTGAATCAAGGCCTAGCACCGGGTCGATGTTTTTTAGTAAGCGCTTGGGATTGCCGGGGTACATACTATACAGATCAGTATAGTAATCCTGGAACTCCCGGTCCAGGAGAACCACATATCTGGGATCCTTCAATTCCCCGAATTACCCGCGAAGAATCATAAACAGATCGTCAGAATTTGTGGTTCGGGCCTTCGATGTTTCAACCAGAACAAGTTCCACCATGTTCCGCCACAATTCTATTCGGAAACTCTGGGAAACTTCTCCTGACCCGTTCATTGTGAGCAATGCTACCTGCAACGCAATCCCATTATACTGAATGGCTGAAGATGGTTTATGATTTCCATTGATTTCCCATAACGGACTGTGATAATCCGCATAGATTGGAGAGTATAAGCCCACATAATCATCAATCAACAAGGGTTTTGAATTTTGAACATTGCTCAGGTGGTAACTGCATAGCTCCCACTATTTTTTGACGTCACCAGAATAGATGCGTAATGGCGGTATAATACCGTACAATATAAAGTGCATGGCCCATTTCAATGTAGGTTCTACTCACAGTTTGCCCTTTGCTAAGTGGGATATGTTGGATATGTTTGACTGATATCTGTAGCAACGAATAGCAGCGAAACATCACCCATTGTCACACACATTACAATCTACAGTAACCCTCTTTAAGATGCATCATAAAAAGCCAGAGTTTCTGGCCTGCAAATGCAGCAATTGCGCTTCCTTGCGCCAGCCTTCATGCCTCGGCTCCGTAACTTTTTCATGGGACTTCTAATCTGGGAAACTCGAACGTTTTTTTTGGGGGAATTTTGTGTAGAAAGAATGGGGGATTTAATGGAATTTAACCTCAAACATAGGGTGTTACAATGTTTTACCCTTTGACATGGTTTGACCATCCCTATTTGTACCCTCTGCAAATCTGTTACGGTTTGCAGAGAATGAAATTGATTGCTCTAAATAATATAAACGGGATGATGTTCCATAGCAAACTGTATGGGCCGTGCGCTAGTTGGGAGAGTCGTCCATGTGCAAATGATTTGCCCATTGATGGACCACCTCCTCGTTGCTTTGCGCATCTTATATCATCTTATGCTGTGCTATAATAGCTATATACACAATATACCCTCTGAAATCACATGGCTTGCTAAAAAATATACCATTTAGTTCGCTGATTTTCCTATTAAAACCTCCATCTGCTAGTGCGGGAAGGCCGCCCAGCTGGACACTAATTATACCCTCACTTTGCAGCGTCCCATGGCTAGTTAGGACCGCATTGGTCGCGATCCAAGCCCAATTTCACTAGAGAATCTTGGAATATCATAGAAGATGTCTATCAGCCGACGTCGCAGGTTGGGTCACTATAGATTCAGCCAGCAGTGGTATATATATGGACCCCTGAAACCCATGGTTTCCCTATTAAAATGGTAATCTAATTGCAATATCCCCATTTTATCCCTGGCAAATATCATGGCATTTTTTAGTTGGTTACAGGAGCCAACGATGTATCTAGCTGGATCAATCCCATATTTTTGGTTAAATTCAAAGTAGCATTTTGGCAGTTTGCCCTCCTGTAAATGAACATAGACCCTGGCAATTGGGGGGGTTGGAAGTTTCGTTTCCACTCAACAGTCGCATACAGTCGCTACGTTCAGGGTCTAAGTTAACGATATGGACAACCAACACTACTGTATGCGTAGGCAGTCATGTACACACCATGTTCCATAGCTATGTTAGATTGCCAGATAGTACCAGAGGCCAAGTTTTCTGCTTGAACAGTTGTTAAAGTCATGGGGGTACCCCTAAAATCAGCATTTTTTTTGGTGGTATGTTCCATCAAGAAAACCATCCAGCTCTTGGGGTACCTCCCCATTTATGAAAACCGAGCTCCCAGGCTCGGCTTTCAGGTCCTGCAAGGTCTCTTGTTGAAACCTTAGACGACTGACATCCCGGAAAACAGCTGCGGAACAGAGGTAAGTTTACTTGTCTCTCTTCTTTGGGGTTATATTACGGTTATATACTGTATATAGATATATATGTATATATGTATGTATGTATATATATTATATTATATTATATTATATTGTATATATTTATTATATTATACATATATATATATATATTAAACATTATATATATTATTATTATTATATTGTATATATAAATATCACATATTCAGATATGTACAAATGTACTGCAATGTTGTGTGCTGAGATGTCATACTACTTTATGTGATATGATGCCATGGCCACGGCAGGTAGTATTCTATCATCTTATAGTAGCTATTTGGTGGTTCATCCCAGATATTAGGAACTTGATTGGTTTTCCCCTGGTTATGAGATGATATAAGTAGGGTAAGTAGGGGAAATGTCCAGTTATTTCACTGGGGTGAACTAATCCACTTATCCCCACTTACGATTCCTTGATTCCTGGGAGGAGCCACCGAGTAACATCATGTTATGAATATTCCATCAATATCTCAAAAAACATTCCCATTCTATCCCTAGTCATATTCCCTTAATATGTCCATTCGTATTACATTTTTACCATCATTCCATGTATATCATTCTATATCTATATAGGTAATTACGTATATAATCATATATAGATGATTTAGTTACCTATTAAAAACCTATTAAAACACCTTTTCTTTTCATCACACCTGGCGTTCCCATCCAGGCCGGCCGGGCGTCTCGTATTCCACCATGCACTGCTCGCGCTCTTTGGCGACCTCAATGTCAATGGCGGATTTACGCAACAGAAATGGGGGAAAATTTCAGCGCACATGCAGACTTAGGTGACTTAAGCAAGAAAAAAAGCCAGTGAAGCAACAGAAATATGTTTTTCCCCACCTGCCAGGTGAGGGTTGTTAGATTTTATCAGAGCTGTTCTCCTCCTCCTCCTCACCCGCCGCCTCCTCCTCGCAGTCCAGATCCCAGTGGGCACAGCCGGACCTCCACCGCGAGCTCCAGATCCCAGTGGGCACTGCCGGACCTCAACCGCGAGTTGCAGATCGCAGTG
>Ga0126342_10000030_pt1 | contig 69840 bp, 73 predicted proteins | sample Cyp1metagenome_FD_92528 | JGI IMG/M metagenome (GOLD analysis project Ga0126342, IMG submission 92528) | Coral microbial communities from Lord Howe Island, Old Settlement Bay, Australia - Cyphastrea 1 metagenome | ecosystem: Host-associated > Invertebrates > Cnidaria > Coral ...
ACTTTTGCGGCCACTACAGCATCGGCCCCTGCGTGAATTAAATAATTAATCTCATTTGCAACATGCTTGGATAGCTGTTGAACGACCTGGCGGAAGCCACACGGCGTTGGACGGAAAAAAAATCCGGTGAAAGTATACAAATTGAGACGATCGCGGCCATGGGTGCTCGGAATCCAAAAAAGGACGACGCACTTTGCCTCTGCCAGAAGTCTGTTTTCTTCCAGCAGAAAGACATTGCAAGCCTCACAAAAGATCGGGTCCGAGGCCAACACAAACTCAAGTCCTGGGTAAGATCGTGTCAGATCTTGACATTACAGAGCAGAAACAGCGCCACACACCGCAAGAAGAGAAATTGTAGATCCTATCAGATAGTACACTACGAATTAATTGCCTTGCCTGATTCAATTAATTGCAGATGTCCTCGTGCTGCAGTTGGCCAGCGCACCCTTGTGTCGCCAACAAATTCCGATAGATAATTCGATTCGCCGCTGCAGCAACGAGAACCTGTCTTTGGACAAGGCTAGAGCCGCCTCACCAGCTCGGACAAAAAAGAATGTCTCAAAGAACCGTGCCACAGTGCACGAACGGCCATCCCAGAAGGAAAAAAATGTGTATGTGTGAGGACAACAAGATAATTTCGATTATGGATGATCATGATGACGCTGATGGCGATAGTGAGGGTGAGGATGATGATGATGAGGGGGAGGGGTTATTTGGCGGACGATGATGATGAGGATGATGATGTTGAAGGTAATGATGCAGGATTATCATTTTGAGGATGATGAGGTAGATAAGGTTGAGGATGACGATGGTGACGAGGGTGATGAAAAAGTGATAATGTTGCGGAAGATGAGGTGGAGGATGATAATGTTGCCGAAGATGAGGTGGGAGGATGATGTTCTTGAGGATGCTGGTCAAGGGGGAGGAAGATGAGGACGTTGACAATGATGGTGTAGAGGAGCCGTTAGACGCACGTTTTGTGGTCGAAATGTGAATGAAAATTTCACAAGGGCTATTTTATTCGGAAATTTACAGGACGCTCATTGGGAATACACTTGTTATGCCCGATAATTTTCTGCAGACATGACAAAGGATAGTCCCACGCTGAATAGATGAGTCACGGTGTCGGCATCAAAGAGCTTCATAGGTCCACCACCAAAGACAGGGAGAAAAGCCGCAGAAAGAAGAAACTTCTCTAATACCCGCAGGAAACTCTCAGAACAGATAGCCCATTTTTTTTGTGAAAACTATGCCCTGTTCGTTTGTGAGCCAGGCAGGGAGAAACATGCACGAATTGGACCAGCTGAAAGAAGAAGCGCCGCAGAGCTCCAAATTGCAGCAAGCATGTTGCAAAAGGAAGCTCCGTTTTGTTGGATGTGCAGCCGGGTGTCCAGATCGCAGACTGCAGCGCAAATTGGATTCCATATTGTATTCACACAGACGTTCCACTAGTAACAGAGTGACAGTAGTGTAAAATGTACAGGAAAAAGAACCCTACACACGGCCGGATGGCTTTTGGTGGCCCGGCAGAGGGGGCATAACCTTGACCACACACTTGATCATAAAAGGTAAGGTGCCGTACACCCACGACTTGGAAGCACCTTTTGAAGCTTCCTTGACGCCCCTTTGAATTTCGTCTTGGAGCCCCCCTCCCATAAGCCACCCTTTTGCCATCTTTCGTGTGAAGGCACGCGCAGCAAAGTTGTGCAATTAAATGAACAAAAATTGCACATCTGCTATAGATCTCCGATATCAGACCACTGAAACTTTTTTCTTTTCCGGACCAAACACCAGGAGCCATGGGAACCCGTTTAGAATCCAAAGAAGCGAGGGGTCTGGAAGTGAGCTTGACATCTGCAGAAGTAGGGGGTGATGAAATCAGATCACCCCGAGATTGTACAGTCTTTGATCAAGTCCCCTTTTTGTATTTTTGTTCATGTCGCGCCTCCTTGAGGCACCAGCTCCAGGGCTAGACTGATTCAACGCAGAGGCAGATGGAACCCACCAGTGCTACGCACAGACCAGCATCCAGATGGGCTCCCTCACCTCGAGGGCGCCCTAGCAGCACGAGTCCATTCTGCAAATCAATTGTATGCCATCATTTGCAACTTAGTAGAATTTTGTTTGGAACTTAAGAAATACTTTGCAGTTGAGAATCCAGGAAAGTCTTTTATGTGGCAGACCCAGCCATTTGTGAAACTTCTCCAAAATATTCTCTCTTAGTAGTTTTGTTCTACCATTGCCCCTATGGCAGTGCCCGCAGAAAGCTCGCCAAATTTCTGCACAATGTGCCTGATTTCCAAAAACCGGAGTTGTATTGTGAAGGTAATCACTAGCACGAGACATGGGGCCAAGCCCCCGACGGTCATTGGAGCACCGCCGCAGAAGCTGCCTACCCATGGGAGCTGTGTAAATCAGCTACTGCCAAACTCCTCAAGCAACTACAGGCAGATGGTGCTCACTGCTGTGCTCCTGGTTTCGCACTTCAGGAAGCCTCCCTCCAATGCGTTCGGCCGCACCCGGCAAACGTTCCTATCCCAGAGAATGATCAAAAACTCAGCACTCCTCACCGGGGGTATGCGGCGAGCGCAGGTCATCCCAATCAAACAATAACCGTAGGCATCCATACAAATCCCACCGAATTTGTATTGTAGCCGAAACCATAAAGATAGGATATCCAACCAGGATGCACCCCACGCTTTCCAAATGAAATCTTTGATGTCGTAAGCAAGTGCATGCACGACCGAAAGAACATCGCTCTCAGCAGGACTGAAGAAATCAAAAGATGGATTCACCTGTCTCGAGAGCTTGCGGGGGAGGAAACAAGGTGGAAAGCAAACATGTCCGACAGGCACAAGGCAAGCCTCAAGGACAAGAAGTTGACTTTGTTCAAGCAGCTGTTGGCTGAGGCTGGACATGAGGACCCCGAACTTGGTGGATCAATTATCTGCAGGATTCGATCTTACTGGGATGCCCAGAATCCAATGTCTTCAATCGGAAGGTTAGGCCAGCCGCCATGTCTTGCGAAGACCTGCGCAGGGTTGCTGACTTGGGCCGAGCGGGAATACTGCAGTCAGTGGGCTCGTCAGGCGCGACCATGAAGGAGGTCAGCAAAGGATTCCTTGTGCAAACTGTCAACCCAGATGACTTGCCAGAAAGGGCGACAGTGACCCGCAGGTTTGGAGTTAAGCAAAAGGAAAAAGTAAGGCCATAGATGACTACAAAGCGATGCTTGTCTAGTTGCGTACTGCCCCGAAACCAAAAATCCCAAAATTTCCCAACAAAAAGTTTTACCTTTTGGCTCGGTGTCTTCTGTCACTGCTTTTTCGAGGGTAGCCCACGCCATATGGAAATTGGGCACCAAGCTCTTGTGCTTGATGTGGTCATCGTACTTTGACGACTTCTTCTCAGTGGAGGGGCAGGAACTGAGTAGGCAAACGGAATTGGTCATATCCTCTTTGTTCAGCATCCTAGGCTGGAAGCTGTCAGTTGACAAACTTGTAGACTATGCACTGTCTGCAAATATCTGGGGGTTGAGTTCGATTTCAGAATGTCTGGAGATGGGCTTTCTTTCGTTTGCAACACGGACGCCCCTGTCTCTGAACTTTGTGAAAGCTTGTGGAGTGCTGCACCGAGCAGATGTTGAGAGACTCAGGGGCCGCCTGCAGTTCCATCTGTGGCCAGTTGTTTGGAAGGGCCGCCAGAAATGACACCCGCGTTTTGTCAGCCTACACCCCTCTAAACATCGATAGTGCCCAGACACCATCTTTGCACTGGAATGCATCCGTGATCAGACCCAAGCCAATGTGCCTAGGCGGATAGTAGGGTCATTGTCAGATCACATTCACATATATGTCGATGCATCCTTTGAAGATAAGGGATATTCCCGGCTTGGAGGGGCCCTGTACGATAGGAGCGGCCGAGCCCTGGCTTTCTGCAGTGAGGAACTGGACAAAGAGTTTCTGGATCTTGTCAAAGAGAAGGATCAATCAAATGTGATACAAGAAATGGAAATGTTGCGCGTCTGGCATGGCCACAGAGTGGTTGCTTTTACTGACAGCGAAGCCGTTAGATGCAGTTTCCTTAAGACATGGTCACACAACAACCCTTGCAGCAAGCTGCTTGCTTGGCTTTTCTTTGTCGAAGAAAATAATTTGTGTCCTGTCTGGCTGGAACGAGTGCCGAGCATAATCCTATTGACATCCTGTCAAGGCGCCGAGTGGCCAGTTGGATGGGTATCCAAAACATGGCAGTTGATTACAAAAAATTCTGGAATCACGCCGTCCAAAGTCTGGGGTAAGCGCGCGACGGGCGTGGATCCATGACTTGACCCCATTCAAAAAAAGAGATCTGCGGCGGCGTTGTCGACGGGACGTGTGAAGGGTTGGACTGCTAACACACATGATCATATGCACACTGCAGCACGTGGTTCACAACACATAAGATTATTCTAATGGAGCATGATAGAATTTTATGTGACAGACCCATGAAGAGTGTAACTTTGTCACATGTCTGCAGTGTGGTGACTCAGTGAACTCAATGTGTATGTCCATGCCCTTTTGGTTCGTAGCTTCAAGTGAAGCTAAGTGGCGAGCGCCACAAAGTTCATAGGACATGACCTGTGCAACAGGTTTGCCATCAGTGGACACCACACAACATGTTTCAACATGTCATCATTCAAAACCATGTCATGTCACTACATTCTTTCAAGTATCATTTCCAATTTTTCGTCCCACCGGCTACTTCCCTCCCAGGGATTGCTCATGGATCAGCTCGCTTTGCCCGATATCTCTCTGCAATCGATTTTTGAGTCTGTGTTGGCTACAGAAAACGAAATTCATCGACTGTCAGAGATCGAAGCACAGCTTGCTCAATTGGAGGACTACTTTGATGACGCTCAACTCACTTTTGCTGCTCAACAAGTTGACTACTCAGCTGCGCAATTACTTCCGTCGATACAATCGGATTCCTCTTGTTGACTTGCAATTCTTTCGAGCATATAGCATGTGCCTGGCTGGGCAAGTGCCTACCCAAAGCCAGCGCGCGACCTGCGTGGATCGATGGCTTAACCCCAATCATAAAAAAAATGCGTGCCGGCGTTGTCGACGGGACGTGTTAAGGGTTGGACCGCTAACACACGTGATCATATGCACACTGCAGCAAGTGGTTCACAACACACAAACACACAAATACACACACACACATTGAATGAACATAAACACAGACATAGAGTAGATTCAACATGGGTAGGACTCACCAATGCATTCAAATCGGTTGTAGTGAATCTGTTGTGCAAAACACGGTCATTACCATTCGTTCGGCCCGAATCATCGCAATTGTTCATAGGACGATTCGGTGTTCCACAGAGCATTACGGCCATGTTACTTCTTCCGGACTGGTTCCTGAGCAGCAAACAGCAAAACGAAGAACCCATGGGGAAAAAAAAACCAACCACCAACCCCCACCGATGAATCCACGGGAAATGGGACGACCCCAGGCGGCCCGACCCTTTTGATAAAGCAACCGCTGCATGGCAATGCAAAATTTCGCAAATCATTTAAGTGAATTTTCACCGCTGTGCCGCAGAACAAATGGATGAATCACATTTGTGCGATTATTTTTTCAGTTGTTAATGAATTGAAATCATACAATCACCTGCACATGATGGTCGTTGTGTGGTTGACCGGTCGACCAGGCTCAATTCCAACCGCCAAACCGTTGACACCGTCGGGCCGTTGAACACAGCGATGCACAACTAAATTTTGGATAAATAACATCATCATTTTTTGGGCACAGTGCCCGGAAATATGAAACCAGAAAGGTGCGATGGCACGCAAAAGGATCAGCAACACTCAAACTCCTCATGGCGAAACGTTGCTGCAACTGTTTGCTTACAAACACGATTTTTAACGACCACCGGTACATGAACGTATATATTTTGATTTATGGAAACCATCCAGCCGTTTGAACTAGAACGTGTTTTTAGCATCTTCTGGCGGAACATGTTTGGACAATGAAACGGGCAAAAATTGCGATGGGGATCAAACTGTGCATCGTCGCATTAAAAAAATGTTGAAATTTCGATCCATACCCAGCATGTGTGATGCAGAAAACCCGAGGAGTGAAAACACTTTGTTGAATCGAACACCAGGAGGTGTTTCTTGCGAACATTGGGTTTGCAAAAATACTTCTTTATTGGAATTTATTTGTGTTAGTGCATGCTGCAAGTAAACCTTTGCAAGACATTCCCGATCCAAACATTTTGGCAATTGTTTGATTGTATGTTCGGATTCTTTTGTGATATCGGTTCGACTTGGATATGATGATTTTGTTTTGGTTGGCTTCAGATATTCTCAGCCGGTGATCCCAAAGTGATAGAGTCGACCTTGTGGTGTTTCGTAGTTTGCTGGGGGTCTCAGTTGCACAAACATATGATTTATTTCAATTTGTTGGTGGTGATGGCAAATGTGTCGGTCTGACATGTAGTATCCCAAAATTTTTTATGCGTCCATGCGAACAGGGCAACGCGTTTGCGCGTTCTTTCAGTCGGTCGAAACCCTCGGCCAACCAGGTGAATTTGGAAATGGGTTTGTAGTTGATACTTAAAAACGAAATGTCGGCAAAAAGGGAGGGGTCGGTTTTCGTCGCAAGTGATCGACAAAACTTCGTCGCAAGTGAGTGGCTGACCCCTGGCGACTCTTGATTTAAAAATTTGCAGACCAGATACCCCATGAGTCGGAGTCTGGAACGTTAATTCGATAGTGGCATGTTTAGCCTTCGACATTTGCCTCCCTCTAAACCTTTAAACAATTCCGTTTTGGCGCGCGATGAATTGTGATTTTGTTTTGCTTGAAAAAATGTTACGTTACTGAGAATACCAACCACAAAACATGAAAAAACATTTTTGTTGCCATCCAAACATTGTCGTTTTGTGTGGTTCCTTTTAAAGGATCACATTATTGTACTGTGCCTCCAAATTCTGCACAATCAGGATGCCCAGGCATGGAAACGGTTGTTTGACGAATGCCGGTCATATAGGACCAAATAGGTTTCGTCCCACTTGACACCATGGTGAACAAAAATTGGCGATGTATGCACCCAATGTCCCACACTGCATCCAACATCACTGTGACCACGAAAACAGACGAAATTCGGTGTAGAAAGCAAACATGCGATCCCAAACGGGATAAAAAATCATTTGCCACAATGTTTCGCAATTCAAAACTCGTGGAGCCGCAAACCGGCGCCACCACGCCCATGATTCCTTCAGGCTTGACGTGCGCACAGTGTTTCAATGTGTCTTTAATGTGGTTGTTGTTCCTATTTACGGAGGTCGGCCTAGCCAACATTTAGCGATATCTATTCCGACCCACATTTGTTTCTTCAAACATGGTACGCGACAAAGGTGCGAGTGTGCGGCAACAGTTCGAACCCGACCCCGGATGATTGACTGCAATCATGCAGTGGGCAATAGTGAATTGTAAACATGCCATGTGGAACAGTGGTTTGGGGGGAAAAAATTGTTTCAGACTAATTAATTTCCGACTTATGGATTGATTATTTTAGCACAATTTCGTTCCGGGTTTCATTAACAGGTTAATTGTTGGTTGCAACTTTGGCCTGCGTCCGGCGTGTGTATACAGACAGCCTAAAACAATGGCGCTGTTCCGACAACAGGGACCTCGCATTTCAATTGCTATGAATTAGAAACAGTTTCATGTTCTTGTGTCTTCCACCTGACATGTGCAAAATTCAACAAAACGGTTTGCAGGCCATCAGTTTTTTGCATTGCATGCCTTCAAAATTTGTCCGCATGGTTCGCCAGTGTTGGGGTACCGCCGTTGTGGACGCAAACGCGGAACTTGGAAGTATCATCAAATGTGCATGCATGCAAGTGAACATTGTGGAGCGTGGGATCATGTGTGTGGGTGTGTGTGTGTAAGTGTAAAGGAAAATCGTAAAACATAAGATCAACCTTGCATGCAAATGCAAAGGGGGCCGAACATTTGTCGAGGACGTAACATCGAGTGGGCCCGCAAGTGGAGGAGACAATTTCAAAACCTAGCAGCAATTGTTTGCATGTGAATGTAAAGAAAAAAAATCTGATTGCGAGTTTGCTTCTGCATGTCGGTAGGGAACCCTATGAGTGCGCAGGCAAGGTGGGCCACCAATAGGTTCGCATACGTTTCATGCAAGAAGTCGTCATATTCATTTGCATTCTGGTGGATTGGCAGCATATGCTTCGTTCGGATCAAGTTTGCCAGCCGTGATGTCGCGATAATGTTGACATTTCCATACATTGCCCGACTATTTCATACTATTTCCAGGTTCTAATGATATCGGATTTCATGCCACGGGGCGGCCCCAATCATCATGCGGAACAGTTTGCGGAAAGTAATGTCAGATATTTTCGCGGTCGCATTCCGCACATGCAGCGTATACACGTGCACGGTTTTATGTGCGAGGAACACAGCAACCCTTTGCAGGAGCTCTTGGGAAAACCGAATGAAAAAAATATGTCAGTGCCATTGCATCACCTACATCCTCTACATCAACTTCATTTACATCAAACCATTAATTTACATTATCGATATTTTTTTTGCTTCACCTAGGTAACATGCATGATTTACATCGCCTACATCACATACGTCATCTACCCCAATTTCAATCAATTTCGCCAAACATCACACACGTCATTTGGATCATCTACCTCCTTTTCATATACATCACATACATCATTCATCAAATTTATTTCAATCACTTTAACCTACAGTGCTCAACCTCTACACGCACTATTTTTCACAAAACTCCCCAGATGTGATTTGAATATGAATTTTTGCATTGGAGTTGCTATAATGAGCTGTTCTACAGGATTGGTTACACAGGAGTACCCTTCCAAGTGATTCACTTGTGTGTTGAATTCCTAAAACAAATTTACGTTTCAAAATCTTCAAAATTTTGTTCCGCCAGTCTGGCCTTGTCCATCAAAACGTGACTTTCTGCAGAGATTGTGCGTGTCGCACGTACGCCAACTTTGTTTGCCCGGTTCTTTGCGGAGATCGCGCGTCGGATGCACAAACGTGTGGTGAAATGCGAATGTGGTTTGGTCATAGGTGGTCCCGAGTTTCCGTCTGCGGCGGGATTTCGCACAAAAAAATTGCCGAACGTGACAAAAAAAAACTGGTGTGAAATTGTATGGTGTAAATTTCAGATGCGCCCCGTCCGCATGAAATGAAAGTCCAAAAGTACTCTAAGTTGTGGAAGTCAAAGCGTTTCAATGAAATGTGCGTCCTAGGTGGGGGAGAAATTTCTGGAAGTCGGTGCGATGTTGCGCCCAGTTGGTGTTTATCATGTTTGTGTTTTCTCCAATTGATGGTTTATCGTGAGTTTTTCATGGATATCATGCAGGTGGTTGTAGCTATTCCCTTGTGATTTGGGAGTTTTAGCTTTGTAATAATGGAATTGTAATTATATCACTGAAAGGTGCCCTGTTGTCCTTGGAGAGTGAAGCAAGCGGTGATGATGTAGCTCCGAGTGGGTAGGCATTTGTGGCTCGCTCTGTTGTGCAAGATTCATACAAACACCGACGAATACTGGGTCGATGACAAGATCTTGTGCCAAATCGTGGTGTGCCCATGGAGAAAGGCTCACATGGGCAGCGCCTATGACTTTAACTTATTGATGTATTTTGTGGCACTTCGCATAGGCACACGATGCTTACCTGTCATATTTTTTTGGGTTTACCCACTATACTCCCAAAGATGAAAGTCGTGGCACGTGTATACTTGTTTGCCAAGCTTGCGCACCTTTGTCTCCCTTCTGTCTCCCCTCTGTCTCCCTTACTCGCCCTTTGTCTCGTCTTCTCTCTCCTTGCTCTTGCCTGCATCTGCTGCTTGGCGTGGTTTCCTCTTCTGCTCCACCGCTGACAGTTCTTGAGTTTTGCTGTTCTGAAAGCTATGCGTAAGCGTGTGGTTAGCAAAGAGTTTGTCAGGAGACTTAGGGGGTCAGTTTCCCAAAATTTGATTTCGGACCTCGTTCGGACCTCGTTCGGACCTCGTTAAAATGGCAGCCGGTCAAAACCCAGCCCGGAGCGGTTGTGGAAAGGCTTTGCAATGGTCTGCTGCTTGGTCTGCTGCCGCTGCTGTTGCTGCTGCTGCTGTTGTTGTTGCTTGTGCTGCTGCTTCTGGGCAAGACGTGGTTTCTGGGCAGAGAAGCAAGAGATTTGTGAAAGGGCTGGAAGCTGTGCAGAAGATGTGCATGTGTGGATAGGCGTCCACATGGTGTTGAACATCCGTGGATACATATATTTTTAAAATTGTGGGGCATAACTGGTCACACGCGTCTTGATGGGGATTTGGAAGATTTGGCAACAGGAAAGTGCACTACCAGGGATCTAAAAATAGCAGTTCTACATTGTGCGTCCCATGCTGTTTTAGATCTGGTTTGACTTGTTTGACTTCCTGAATGCGCGGCGTCCCATGCAATTTTCACCTTGGTTCCACATATGCACTGACTTTCACGTCCCAGAGTAAAACTGGGGTGCAATGATTTTCCTTATAACGTTACAAGAAACGTCGAACAACTGGTGTAAACTTGTCTTTTCGTTGAAACGGAGAGAAGAAAAACATTTTAATTCAAGATGCAAAATTGGTTCATATGTTGAAAGCAGCGTTCTGTGGGGGATGTGGAATGTATATGTGTAACAACGACCCAAATTGGCAACCTTATCCTTATGTTCAAAGTATTGCTTTTGTGGGCGCAAGGGAAACACGAAAAAAACATTACCTAACCATTCCTTATGTTTCTTGTTTACATGGTGCTAAAATCGTTTTGTAGCGCTGCAGCGTTGGTGAGTTCATCCTTCCTCTGTGTGTTTGTGTTTCTTCCTTTCCGTTTCTAAAGACTGTGAAAGTGCAGATACGGAGGGTGGACAGTTTCAGAACGATAAAAATTCAAAATGGAAAAAAAAAATATCGTTTCAAACTCGGTCACCAACTCGTCGAAGGGCAAACCTGCCAACTGGCACTCCCTTTGGACCCCCCGGATGAAAGTCATGATGGGTGTGCTATCATTTGCGGTCACGAAGGAATCAAGTCGGTCCACAGCCACATCAAGTGAACAATTTGATGGAAGTCTCGAAAATTGTTGGTTCTCGTGGAGAGAAACACCTCGTTTTCGTCGAGCAAACAAAATCAAGTCCTTCTTCTAACGCTGGAAAAGGAACTCGGTGGGGGGTAAACAATGTTTTTTCGGTCCGGTCCCTGGTAGGGTCCGGAAACAAAGCCGCGATTGTAAAAAAAATGTATGACGCATTCATGTGGAGGGCAGTTTCCAACATTTTGTTGAACGCAGTTTGTTTTCAAACTTGTGGCCAATGGCCGTCCGAACCTGATATTTTGAAAAATGATTGCGTGTTTCCCGACCTGGATATTTGCGCCCCCGTAACAACACTGCTCGGTACGTCCACATGGGAATTGATGCCTGGCAAACAAACCCATTTGAAAACAAATTGATTAAATTTAAAAAACAAATTAAAAATATAGAGACCTGGCCACAGCGCTGCCAGGTGACGTCGCAAAATCGCAATTTTGTTTCATTTGTGAATCAACCACCCAGCCTTTCATGCCCCGGAGGTGTTTGCGTCAGACAGTGGAAAATCGCAATTCGACTTTCACTTCGTGCGAAAGGGTTCGGTCTGACGCAGGAAAAATCACGTTTTTTTTTTTTCCCCCTCTCCCTCCTCCCCCACCAGTTTGTTACGTTCAACCTTTATATCGCGCGAAAGGCGGCAGCTGAGGTTTCAAAATTGCTTTGGTCAACGAAGAAAAATGTTCGTTTTGAACAATTTTTGATTTTTACGTTCCTTCGACCCTACAACACAGTAGGTTCAGCATATGAAGAAGGATGACAGTTAGAGTCATTATTCAAGAACCTCATCCCCCCCTTCCCTTGCAAAACAGTTGCATTCAACGTTGTTCAACCTTATGAACCGGTTTCGTATCCTGAATCAGGTTTAAAATGTCCCATCCTTCCGTTACAAAATATTACGTTGAATGTATTGACACGGTTGTTTTTTTGTAGGGGGTGTTCACTTTCCCCTTCCCGTAAAGCAATATATATAGCCCGGGGTTCAATCCCCCCTGTGGTCCCCTTAGGCCGACTCTTCTTGGATGTTGCCTGTACCTGCCCCCTGACCCTTTCTTTTTTAAACACCTTCATCTTGATTTCATTTCCATTTCTGTTTTTTCTGCTCTTGGTTGGAGTTTGTGATTCCCAGTTGACAACAAGATGAAACCCACGAACCCGAATGCTCACACGTATGTTGAAGGTAACGATGTTAAAGTATCGATTATCCACAAAAGACAAACTACTTGCCGCTTAGGCAACCGCCGAGCTGTTGCAAAAAACTCGGAGACTGCAATGCAAACCGCCAAATGAGTATCATCTGGTTTGATTGATCTCTGCCGCACCAAAGATAGCACTGTAGCTTGCCCGCAAGTCTTCGCTCACTGACGCTTTCCTTGCTAAAAGACGATCCCAGCGCTGAGCGAGCGCATCCTCTGATCGCTTCTCGTCACTGTCCACCACTTGCCGCTTCGGCAACCGCCGGGCTGTTTCAAAAGACTCGGAGGCTGCAATGCAAACCGCCAGGTGAATATCATCTGGTTCCATCTCTGGCGCACCCGCGATAGCACCGTAGCTTGACCGCAAGCGTTCGCTCACTGCCGCTTTCTGTGCCAAAAGGCGATCCCAGCGCTGCGCCAGCGCATCCACGGGTTGTCCCCCCCCCCAACGAGACATTTTCAACATTTATCGTCAGCACCTGCACCATCATCAGCAAGTTTTGGGGCAGGTACAAGTTTTGACTCTACGTTTTTATCTTCACCTTCTCCATGGTCATTTTTTTCTCATCATTGTTGCCGTGGTCGTCATCGTCGTCATCGTCATCATATCATCATCAGCATTATTATCAAATTTAGTCCTACCCACCATCATCGTCATCAGTTGATCAGTTTACCCTTGCGGTTGCGCAGTCTCTGGTACAACATTAGTAGAGTCCTGGTGGTAGCTTTCGTGCCTCCCCCTGGCCTCAAATATAACAGTCTGAAGACGCACCCGTTTCGGATCCCGTGCGGTAAAAAAGGTCGCCGGGCCAAAACAAAACAGGAAAACACGTGTCGCATGATTGTTTGACGGGGTAAAGTTTTGACATGAGTCCACAAAGTTGGGACCAAAAATTGGTTCTTTGGAAGTGGTGATGCGATGTCTATTATGCTGTGTTTGCATGGGTCAGACATCACGACACTAATTTCCAAAAGCAAGGCAATCAACAATTTTCTGGATCATTTTTGGTGTGACAAAAAAGGCGTTGTCAGAAGGCGGAAATGAAGGCTCAAAACCAAAAGGGCGGCTTTCGAAAGGCGAAGTGAAGGCCAAAGTCAAAAAGTGAAAACCATTTCATTGGTTTCTGCAATCTTCGATCGTTTCAGTAGATAAATTTTACTTCTGAAGGGAAGGGTGCCAGGACTTAATGGTCAAAAAGGTCAAACCCACACATTTAACCCAGTTATTTTGGAGGACCGGACCGTCTGGGGTAGACCAGATGGGATAAAAAATGGAGTCATTAGAACAAATCATTGTATATCATTGTTCGTTTTGGGGTTCTTCGGTGTATTGTTTGTTTATTTTTTTTGGCATCGGCAATGTTGCATTTTCATGTCACCATCAAAGACAGAAGGTTGTGGTGTTCGTCGCTGCACATATTTTTTTTTTAATAGTCCAGACGATTGTTGGCAATGTTCCCCGACATCCATGATGCAAATATGCAACCAAAAGTCGCATGGTGGCACACGTTGCAAATGAATGATAAAATAGAATTGAATTTGTTTGGAAATGATGATGTCATCCTTGCCATGTCATTGGGGACCTTTTGCCGCGATAGCGATATAGCCTGGTTTAATGTCAGCGCGGGATTAATAACCCCCCCTCCCCACAAGGTCAGATTGACCTTGGAAGGTCTTTCCTAGTTTCCGCTCTAAATAAACGCCCGCTGAACCGTAAAATTTCGGATATAGTTTGGAATTTATTAAAGTAAATTAGATTTTCATTGAATTCCATTGGGTTTGATGAGATTTGATTGACTAAAAACATTGGCTGAAAACTATGGGGGGGCATTGGGAATTAATGGACAGATCCAAAGAAAAAAAATATTAGGGACATGGGGGTTAATTAATCACCGTGGTTATTATTAATGGGGGGACATGGGTTCATGGGAGGTACCCTTTGGAAGCGATCCAAATTAATGATTTTCATCGGGAATGTAGTAAAAAATTGATCGTTTGAGAAATATTTTTCAAATTTTCAATGATCAGCAGTGATGGGGTTTGGCGTTCATGAGGTTTCAACTTAAGTATGCTATACGGAAACCCTTTAAAAATAGACAGAGTTGGAAAACAAACAAAATCATATTTCAACTTAGGCTTTGGGTATAACTTTGATGAACTCCGAGATTGATGAGGCATGAGGACAAACAAAAAAAAATGGAAATAAAAAACATGGATCAAAAAAAATGGATCAAAAAAAAATGATTTCACCACAGGTTGTTTATTAATAAGGTCCAGGCAAAAAAATATTCATCCAGGGGGCCAACGGTCTTTAAATTACAATTTTTTTTGGGGCAGTAGAGGTTGTTTAATCGTGCGGTGTTAGTTTATTTTGATTTGACATTGGTGTAAAGATTTCCGGAACATTGGTGTAAAAATTTCCGGAACAGGGACCCGTCCTTCTCCCATGAGGGTGCGATGCGATTTATTTTTGTCACACATGTCGGCTTTGTGTCATGGTATGGCAACGTTTTGGGGAGACAGAAAACTTGGCAACACCGTGTTAGTCCCTTTCAGTGGTTTCCACCTGTTGCCAATCAAACAACTCCAGCCACAATGCGATGTCAATGTGATGCTTAAGAGAATGGTTGTTGGATTGCGTCACACAGCTTTCAATTGAACCAAGGCAAAGCAAACGGTCAAAAACACGAAACGACAAAAATGAGGTGCCGCATTTTCTCTGTAACACATGATTCCGAAGGCACCCTTGCTTTTTCACAATGCCGGGCCATGGCGTTGCGGCAATTGCTCCGATGCCAGGCCAGGTGAAACATTGCTGTTGGTGATACCGCTATAAACTTTACCAGGCAATTTCACGTCGCAAGGCCGTTCTTGAACTTTGTGGCTGCGAACTTCTTATTCCAAGTGTTGATTCCGTGGCTGAGGAGCAAAACTTGTGCCAAGGTTTGTGCGGAACAATGCTGGTCTAGTCATTCATTCTCATGAAATCAGGGCAAAATTTTTGCAACCCACACCAATCGGAGGCGCAGAAGGTTCGAAGTGGGAAAAACACCATTGTATAACATGAGGTTTTGACGTTTTTTTTTAAAACCAAATTTCATGAAAGACCAGAGCTGCTCACAAACAGATCCAAGGGCAAAAAAACAGAGTTGTCATCCTCTCAAGTCAAGAAGGCTATTTTCCAACGACGGAATTGTACACTTTTGCGGATTGTGTGGTGGGACTGACATGTAGAATGTCCGTTCAGACGCCAGCCAAATGAATTGATGTTTTGCTGCTCTCCTTGAGGTCTGGTGCTGGGTGTTGCTGCTGAATACAAGTATGTAGTACTTTATGTATTTTTGGTCCTTGTCAGTATCATTTGACGAAACGTATGTTTTGAATTTTGAATCCTTAGTAACGGACCTAGGTTATCAGGCCAACATTTTTTTTTGTTTTTTGACCATTCTACTTGCCGTGAACGAATCGGAACAAGGGTTTTTCCAGTTTAAGATTGACTTGTTCGCAAGAATCGCATTACCTTGTTGTGAGCATGGTGTTGTTTTGTCTGAAAAAGATAGGGCCTCGAAATCCACGGGTTAATCTTCAGTTTCCATATTCCCATTGCAATTTTGGAGGTATGTGTACCTTTGTGAGTGATTGTTCCGTTGCCGATGCTGTGGTCGCACACATTTGTTGCCGTGGAGGAGCCTCTCAATGCAGAAAGTATTGGACGCCATGTGCGACGCAACTTCCGAGCATTGCCGGGCTCCTGGGCGAGAGGTGAGTAGGGGGCATAGGAGAAGCACTAGAATTGGCGCGTTGTAAGGTTCGGACACCCTTTCTGAATTGGTCAAATCTGTTTTCCAAGATTGATGAGTAGGGTCAGTTGGCCTACATTCGTTGTCGGTAGAGAGTCCCTGGAATGCGCGTCTTGTTTCAAATTCGTTGTTGTGGTGGAACATTTTATGCATTGAAATTATTCAACAACTGTATTGGTCAAATTTCAGCTGTATGTGAGTATTGTGAGTGCAGAATGAGACAGAGGACCAAAAACGAGGTCTCCTTGTATGTTGGTGACTTTGGAGGAATGAACTCTGAGTCATTGTTTGCATCAGACTGCGAGCCAGTGATTCCTAGAACATTTGACAGATCATTTGATACCCGACACTGTTGGAACATCGACACAGGAATCGCACTGTCAAAAGTGTCAGCTTATGTATCCTTGAGTATTATTTTGTTTTTCCGATTTCAGAATGACAATTTGCAAATTATTTTTCACATTTTTCTCATTTATATATAGCAATTTAAGTTTTTTTTCCATTTTTTCCTATAAAAATGACCGTAGAGTTGGGCCTGCACCGTTTTTTTTGCTAAGCCTAAGAGCTTCCGTTGCCATGGCGGATGAGTGGTGCGTCTGCCCAAAGCTGGCCAGCTGCGAGTCTTACAAAGCGACTGAGGGCGTTGGGCATCTTGGACCTGGCTTTAGTTTGAGGAAAAACAGGGTGGGGCCTCATAATTGAATGGTTTAGAAATGTTTATAAAGTTATCTCACTTCGTTAGCTAACTTGAGGGATATATATAAAGAGTTAGTTAGATAGTTGGTTGGTTGGTCGGTTAGTTAGCTAAATTGGTTTATAACTCCAATAGCTAGGGTTGATAAGGGGGATTTAATTATGATTAAAGTGGATTATAAACCAACAAGCATACTGCAACTGGGGGGCACCACCCTAAACGGCGGCATACTGAACAAGGGATCAGCGTGATTTAACTATGAAGAACTGTAGGATTTAGCCATCAAACATGGTGGTTTTGCTTTGAATATGAAATATTTAACTATCAACACATGAGGTTGAAACATACAAAAGTACGTATGTTATATATTGGGTCCAAAATCACCAGCATGATATGTAGGTGTGTCTGAACATGGGGTATGCCCTCCAGCATGGACTTGATTATTTTGATGGAGTAAGCTGCCTTTTAGACAAACAAATCTGGAGTCCACAGTGGCTCCCTCTGTTGTGTCCCTTTATTCATCCAGCTCAGGTAATAAGCCCTATAGGGAGGTGGTTGAGGAACTCTTTGCTGCGCAGAGCGGCTTGCGAATCAACGTAGTTCACTTCAATGTTGCAGCAGCTGCTTCCACCTGCCCGTGGTTTGCAGCCACATGGCTCTTTTCAGAGGCACTTCGTCTAGGCCACCTGGCGGTAAACGGGTGATGTCTTGTGGCCCAATATTGTGAAAATAGATGCAGGGAACCAACATGAAACCAAACAACCGAGAGATGTCGGAAAGTATAGTCTTGGATGATGGATCTTTCAATACAATGTTCTACACCAGCAGCAGGGCAGTGTGGCTGAGGAATTCAACCGGACTTGATCTCTTATAGCACGGAGATGAAGGCTGGATCAGGGCAAGCACCGTGGCATTGGGCCACTTCCTTGATGGAGAAGGCTGCGAAGTCCCAAGCAGGCAAGCTGGTGGTAGCCAGTCGTTTTGAAAGAGTTAGCCTGTGGTGCATTTGATGCTGACTTTGTTTATGTTTTTTTTCGGCTGTCTTATGTTCATCAGCTGTGCCGAGGAGCAGACCTCGTGGTCTGGACCACTGCGGTCAGTTGCTGCACCCGATGTGATGGCCCCTGGCCTTCCGCCCAAACATTGCTGTCCTCCTGTGCTGCGGCTGCCCTCCGCCCAGATGTGGCCCTACTGGCCGCCGTCCAGTCGGCCACAACCAGGTGGGCCGCAGCGTTGGAGTGGCTCCGAGTTGCGAAATTGTTGCAGGTTGGGAGAAATGCCACTGAACTGCACGCCGATTTGCAGGAAATCCTATAAACTTGTTAGTTTATCTTGAAGCGATACTGCCCGTTTCATCCTGTTTCCATGGAGTACGGGCAATTCACCACGCAAAGCCAAGGGTTGGCATGATTTGATTTACCATTGCTGCTCTGGCTTTGCCAGCTGGGTGCATGTCATGTGGCTTTCAAGGAACGTTGTAAACTAGAACATCGTTGTGCCATAGTGGCGACAGCCACTAATATAAGCCGGTTTGTGATCTCGGAGGCATTGCATGACTCAGATCAAGGATCTGTCGGCTGTTGCACTAGTCAAGTTTTGGCTGTTGCAATAGTCTGTCTGTGATGCCGCCCGCCCGAGTGGAATGTTCAATGGTTCTTTTTGGTTCTTTTTGGTTCTTTTTGGTTCTTTTTACTCTGCACAGCAAGGCTGTCTTCCTCACCACCACCCTCAGCGCCCTGGACGCAGCCTGGCGCCAGCAGCTGGCCCTGCTGCACGGTCCCTGCAGCTCGCAGGCGGTGAATGCCGTGGTGAATGGAGCCGCGATGGCCGCGGAATGGGAACAAAGCCTGGTGCTTTTGAGGAGCGAAAATGGATAAGAGCAGGATAAACATTAGCAAAGTGCTTAGCCCCTGGTCATTTGTTGAAGTTTGCGACCTGGAAGTCATGGCCCATTTAGATCCATTTAGTTAGATGATTTGCCTATTTTTCAGAAGATTTTCCATAGCCAAGGTAAATTACTAGACAGGTCATGAACCTGTTAGAATCACAAGGTCGTCCCAATGAGGGAAAATAAATCGGTACCCGATTTTCAGAGACTAGGAGGGAGCACTTAGGAGCTATGTTATATCATATATTATATTTCCTAGCCAAAGAGAGCCAGTTGGAGCTACGAATCGAGTTTCACCACATGGCTCCATTGATGAGATAAAACCCGATGCAGCTGCCCTGTTTAACAAGCCATCTCCAGTTGGGGTTGGTGCATAGTTTGTGTAGACCATCCCTAATTTGAGGTTTACACATGGGTTTACGACATGATTTTGGGATGTAAAATGAACAACCTTCTGATGATTGCTGTCCGGGGTTGGTGAGACGGTCAACTCCACACCGAGCGCGGAATCATTTGGCCATATTTGGCCCATCTGGCGGCTGCAAAAACCGGGAGCGTCCAAACCTTTGCACACAATCCCTTCCCTCTGGTTACCAGATACTCCGATACCCCCATACTTCGGGACCCGAAATGAAGAGAGAGAGAGAGAGAGAGTACTAAACTAAAACTTTAAAAAAACATCAAGTGGGGTGTTCATAATTAGGGAGCCCAAATATGTTAGGAATTAGGATACTGGCTCTATATATTCTTATGCCATACTGGGCCATACTGGCTATTACTAGTGGTAGTCACAGGGACTAACCCCCTGGAGATTCCACTGATTCCAGCAGGACCCTGCCTCATTGGCGCCTCTTGGCTGATGTCATCACCTTCAACAGCCTGGTGGATGGCCGAGGAGCGCAGTGGAAGCAGGTCTCTAAGCCCCGTGGCCTGGTTTACCTCACAGGTTCTTCCCTTTTTTTTCCGACTGTGCATCGAGAATAAAGACGCCGGTGCAGCCCCTGATGTTGCAGCTGAGGTTCTTGGAAGAGATGAGGCTGAATCAGTTGCGGCAAAGCCAGGTGCCAATCTGATCAGGGGATCACGACATTGCTGTCGCATGGCATCTTTGTCTCAGCATGCAGGTGACAATCAATGTAGCTATGGCCTCCCTGATGCAAGCTAGTCGCTGGGCAGAGGCATTGTATCTGCAGGCTGGAGAGGAGAGCTGTACGGATGACTTGTTGTGGGGCATGAGGTTCCTTCTTTACCTTATTAAAACTTGGACAACTCTTCCCTGTTAATGTTGGCATTGGTATAGAACCGCCCCAGTTGACCCCGGTTTCCTCGTTCCCAGGCACACGTCACGAATTCTTGGATGTTCTTTCATATCTACATATATTTACATCAACACTGACCAACTCTATCGTTTCTTGGACTTCCGGATGGATCTGCCACAGGGGCCGCACACCCAGCTGTTCCTGGATCCCTTGGGTGCACGTGGGGCTTTAGTGGCCAGTGCGCAGGCGACTGAAAGCTGTCCATCCATATTTTGGGTTCTTGTTTGGACCATAGCTTCTTTCCGTGGCAGCCAGTGGAGTAAAGTGGAGCGGAGAATGAGCGTCCTTGTTATTGCAGAACTCTCATTATCCAAGAGTGTGAGCCGCGGAAGCCTTTGGTTTTTGTGCAGCTGGACATGGATCCCTCGTGGATAGATTTCTCCTACAAGACCCAGGGTGATATCTGCAGCTGGGGACAGGCAGCGCGCTGGAGCTTGGCGCTGGAGTTTCTGCAGCTGTCTCTGCGGTCGCGCATCGAGGACCGTCCAAGCCACAGCGCTGCGGCGCGCACGGCGGCGCGGGCACGGCAGTGGCAGTGGAGTTGCTTGGCAGCCAGGCCCAAGGAAACACTCTTTACGACACATATTTAAGACATTTTAAGAGAACCATATGTTTTACAGTACCCTAATAGCAGTTGTGCATATATATAGATGCTAAATCAATATGCATTACTTAGCAGAATCACAGACTTGGGGTGGGGAGGATGGTGACATTGGTGACATTTAGTGACTTTGTGGCCGAAGGTTCGCACATCCTGGGCTGTGGCTTGGCAGCAACTGGCACACTGACTTGGCCACCATATCAGTCTGCATCATGCGGCAACTTCGTGGTCAGGCTTGGGGTTCTCGAAGATCATGGAGAAAGATATTGGGTCTTCCACTCCTCAGGAGCCGGGGGGGAGGTGGAGTTGGAACACTGACAGAGTTTGGATGGGGATTCCAACGTCAATAAAAAATGGGACCAACAAAAACTTTGGGCCGCATTGAACGATCCAGATTAGGGAATTCATCAGCAAGAATTGTGGGGGCTCAACCCAGATTTAACCAACAGGAAGTTCCCAGGAAGCAGCGATTTGGGTGTGTCTTGAAATTGGCTACCACAATATGGCCAGATGCTGAACTCCGGCGATGGAGAGAATATCCAATGGTTAAGTTTATTGCTATATTTCCATTAAACATTACCATCTCGGAGGCCCTCCATTTTAGGACAAACCCAGCTACGGAGCCTCAGGATCTGGCTGAAATGGCTTGGCTGGGCGCTCAGCATGGCAGATGGGAGCAGCCTTGGTATTCCGTGGCAGAGGCGACGCCCAAGAGGGGTATTTAAAGGACGGCCCACGCACACAGATATTTAATCATTTATATATCATTTATTTGATAAATGACATGAAACAGATGAATATAAACGAGCGTAATTGAGGTGGCGATGGGAAGAGAGAGAGAGAGAGAGAGAGAGATAGAGAGAGAGAGAGAGAGAAAGAGAGATTATGAACACATGAATAAATGAGCAAATTAGCAGATGATGATCTCATCCTTCAGCATTACAAAGAATGTCCAAATGTGCAAGTAAAGCTTCTTTGCTGGAGTCTTCTATGACTTCTATGCATTGTCTTGACCCAAGACTCTTATGATGAAACCCAAAGATGCAGCAGGTGTTTGCTGATGACCACTGACATTTGAGCAATCTCATTTCTCAACTGGCAACGGCTCAAAGTTGCATAGCCGTAGCCTGAATGGGTACTCTATTCTCGAGCCATAGCAGCCATAGCCAACTGAGGGTGAATGCTCTCAGCGCTGTCAGGCCCTTGTGCCCAAGCTTATGGAGTTGGACCTGCAAGAGTTCTCCACTGTTTCTAGGCTTTTGTGAATTTCTGCGATTGGGGTGGAGCTGGGCTCATCATGACATCACTTGCTGGCGCTTTGGCTAAGGTCCTTTGGTCCTTTGCTACTTTGGGCTTAAGATCATCTTTGTTCCTCAAGGCGAAGATTTTGCTGCTTCGATTGAGCACGAAGAACAGCCCACCATGTCAATCGTTGAATCCGCATGGGATTCCATCCATGTGAGAGGCAGCTTCGGATGAGGCGATGCGTCGACTGCACGCAGGCCATTCTGAGAAGATTGTGCCCTTTATATAAATCCCGCTAATTCACCATTGGAATCCCATGACATACCCACTATACTCCCATGAAATGATCCATCAGATTGGTATTCTCGGCCTCTTCAGGTCAGGTTGGCCTCCAGCCACGATCTTTGGCGTTGACGCCTCGAATCCTCGCAGACCTTGCTTGGAGTAGCTCGGTCTGCAGTCCCACGGCCACAAACCATCCCCAAGTCGCCATTTCTATGGGCGGTAAAAACCATCCCCAAATGGTCGGTTTCTTTTGGGTTTCGCACATGGCTTCCAAAGGAACATATGGAGGATATGATCATGAAGAATCTTGAACATGTGTGTTGTGACCTGGTGATTTGTGCGTCACCCCCATCGAACTGGCTCAAGTAGGCACCCTGAAAAAAGATGGTTTGTCAAACTTGGCCTCGATCCCGGGTAGCTGCAGGGTTGTCCTTAGTTGCCCTCGCAGCGGTCACACCACACCAGATTTCAGGTTTGGTTTGCTTGGGATCCTTTGAGACAGAGATCTACTCGCAGCTGCAGCGACACCTTGCCAGGTGTGGAGAGCGTGTGGAGCTGACCCGCTGGGGTCCGGTTTTAGGTGTCTGCAACTAAAAAACCGCCGGAACCATGGCAGATAATATGTGGGTATAAAACCATTATAACTACAACTATAACTATAACTATACGTATGACTATGACTATGACTATAACTATAACTGTAACTATAACTATAACTAGTCATAAGAACCCTTCCCTTTGAATTGAGTTTGATACTTGTACCAGCTAGCCCTCAGCTACCACAGTTCAATTCAATTCGTCTTCACAGTGGCACGTGGCAGCGGCACCTGCCGCCACTGCCTTGTGGAAATCCCAAGTATCAGAATGTCAATCTTGGATTGATACTTCCTGTGTCTGGTTATGTGCGGGGTTGGGTTGGGGGGTTGCCATTTTAGGCGCAGAAACATGATGACATCACATTTTTGGGGCTGATGCCCCTGATGAATCAACCAGTTTCAGTACCCCGCGGATAGAGATGCACTGCCAGGATGGTGTCAACAGCTGATGTTGCGAGCTCGCCACACAAGCTCTTGAAGGATCTGATCAACAAGTCCTTGGTTGTCGTTTGGGTGACCTGGAAGCAGATTGACATAGGCTTGGTTTTCTGTCTTTCTACATCTTGCGGAATGTTGGACATCTCCTGCCATTTTAAAAGTGGAAGAATTACTGTAAGCCTGTGAGAGTTCCCATCCTTCTGGTTGTTTGAGATCTTTGTTCCAATCTGTGTGTAGGTTTCCCTACATAAGAAGATTCTTGCTCTATTTCACTTGGGGGTGGCGGGAATGTGGGCTGAATTGGATCCATCCAAATGATCTTCTTTTCACGCCATTGCCGATGCCCAATGCTCATTTCCTTCAGACAACTTCATTGTGGGAATTGATGCAGGCCCCAGCCGCCACAAAACTCGGGGTCCTGAATCACTCTTCCGCACGAGGCCTGCAGTTTCATTGGGGTTCTTCATGTCTCTTGGCCTTGAAACGCATTGAGTATCTGAGTGTCAGCTGTCCGGCATGAGGCCCCCTGCCACTGGATGTCTTTGATATGTGGATATACATAGAGGTTGAGATACTTTGATCACCGTGCCCAGTTTTGCCACAGGGGACGTGCACCTCAAATATATACCCTACAAGCAAATGCAGATACAAAACATATTATAGCCTGGATTATTAACATTTCTATTCTTATCATCATTATAGTCATACTCTAAGTCAATTAACAAAGATGTCTACTGTCTATCTCTATCTCTATATATATATATATATCCATATCCGTGTCTATAATCTGTACTCGGTATTTCGATGTAGAAGCAGATGCCCGGCCCCAAGGGGGTCCACTTGGCCCGCCCGGTGGCTGTGCTATCGAGGCTTCGTTGTACCATGTGCTGGCAGAGAAAATCCTGAGCTCGAGCCTGATGACTTGATGTATACACACTGATCACTTCAAGACTTTGGACATGATTTCTTTAAATCTTTCTCTCACAAATTGTTCAGACAGAACAAAATTATAATCTGCAAATCCGATGTTTTTCTATTTAATCAGTAATTTCCTTGCAGTCAGACCTAGCATGCGTCTTTTCACCTGAAATGGCTGCTCTACTTCCCACTGGAGTCGGGCATAGGCTTTGCAGAAGTATTGGCTTCATCTCCACCTGCTCCAGAGATGGCAGGCCGGACTCATCTGGATGAAGTGAGAGAAGCTGAATCATTCTCAGTAGGATGCTTGAGAATGACCTGCAAATGGTTGGCTTATGGGATGGTTTATTCTTGGTTTGCATCATATAATTATATATATATAATTATTATATATGTATAGTTATATATATATACATATATATATATGAATATATATGAATATATATATATATTATAATTAACCAACTTCATCATGTGCTTGGAACAGTGGAAGGACCCTCCCCTTGGCAGCTTGGCGGAGCCAGGCCATGCAAAGTTCGATTCAGCGAATTCACCATCCATTGTACTCGATCTGTCCGACAAGCTCGGTGCCCGGGTTGGGCTTATGGATTGCTATGGGGATTTGCTCAGCAAGTCACAAAAGGAAGCATGTAACCACATGTACTAAAGCAAGTTGGTAACAAAACCGGAAACAACAGGCAACTTCAAAGTCGAAGAAATCCAATGGACACATTTGACCAAGGTCCCATCCCCAAAATCATTGCGGGGTCCATCCAATCCAACCCTGCTGGCTGCCTCACGAAACCCTCTATATTCTTTTTGTAACAACCCTGTCGAGTGGGAACAAATCCAGGGGCCAAACACATAGACAATCCAGTCTATGACAACAAGAACACTGGCCGGCTTGCCTACTCCGGCATCCTGGCCAAAAATCCCCCTGGTCGAAACGATATCAACTCCCCCTAGCGGCGGGAGGGTGGGATCAACAAAAATGTAAACAGCTGTAGAACTCGAGTATCAAACAATACAAACTGTGTGCAGTCAACATTAATTAATCGCCACCCGTTTAAAGATCATGCGGACAAACCCCAAAGCAAAACCATCAAACTCCGACCCCTTAGTGGGCAAACCATTCCAAACAAGGAACCCCGGGAACCCCCCTACAGCTCACACTGGAATCAACCCGGGGAAAACGTTCCTTGCTGGCAAATCCCGATCCGCTGGCTGCCCGGGTTCGATCACCCCTTGCCTACAAGCAGCTTGCAGAATGATTTGCTGATTTTGCTGGGCTTTTTCGACAAACTCGCCATTTTCAAGCTATTGGGGTCTCCCATTGCGCCAAGGTTGGTAGTGCACAAGCCAGCATCGTGGCAGGTGGACAATGCCAGAGCTGCCAGGGCTGGTGGCAGGATTTGACCAGTGCATCCTGGAACCAAATCCAGGTTTCGTAGAAACGGTTTAACCTTCACGAAGCTTAACTTCCTGAAAGGTGTGCGGACCACATGCTTAAATTTGCAATCATGTGCACCTTGATCTCAGTGGTTTGTTTCAAGTCTACTTCAGGTGGTTTTTTGACAGCGTTGCAATCAGCCACTGAGTACTGTATTTTCTTCACACAAATTGCGGCTGGCAACGTCGGTGGGTAGCTTGGTCACAAGAGGATAGCAAGACTGATAGCGAGTTCCAAAATACACAGAAGGAGAGAGGTAGATAGATAATGAACTAAGTATATAGCCAACGTACTAAATAAATGTAGTTGCCACCAGATATCTTTTCTTTCTGCCGGACAGAGAGACATAATATTTAAATGCATTCATCAATGAATAAAAAGATAAACAGAAAATTGTCAACAAATCAATCAGTTCATATCTCCACTGCACCTATCTTTCGTTAATTATTTTCTCTTAGAGACATCAATCACGTTACATCTGGTGCTTTGTGGCTCAGCGCGGTTGATGCCACCGTCCAAGACGGACGTGGCCGTCGCTGCCGAGGCGAGGATGGGACAATCATATGTCAATCATGGGATAGTGATATACCCTCTGGTAATTTAACATAGCTATTGAAAATGGCCATTTATAGTGAGTTTTCCCATTAAAAATGGTGATTTTCAATAGCTATGTTAAATTACCAGAGGGTAATACTGATGGGGTCATATTAGGTATACTATTGGCAATATGAAGTATTGGCAATATTGCTCACTAAGTGGGATTATATGATATTATATGAGTATAGATGTTATACTATTAATAATGGGAGAGTATTAATCCCCACAATGTAATGGGATGTTAGTATTAATGGGGACTACAACGATTATAGTCATAATATGGTCTGACTAGATCCAATTTTGGCCCTTTGTCCCAGATGTGCTGATCGAGAATGTCCAACGAGACGCAGGCGACACAGGTGGAAAATGAGGCCTGGCATTGTGCGGGAAAAAAGGCTCTTGGAGCCTTAGAGGCTGCAATTTTCCATTCCAACCCACTACTTAGAGGATCATCCCACTTAGTAACTGGTGAATAAGCATTATATGTATATATATATATGGGATAACCCGCTACCATGTGGCCATTGGGTCTTCGGAATTGCTACTGCCGTCGTCCCAGTCCGGCCGGACCTCGCTCGCTCCAGGAGAATCATGACGCGACCAGCGATGGTCCAGCTGTTTCTGCTGATGGAACTGGTGGGAGTCACCAAGAAATCGCCCGATGCAATCGCAAGTCAAAAACGGATGTGTTTACCCTCTGGTAAACTAACATAACTATGGAAAATCACAATTTTTAATGGGACAATCCACTATAAATGGCCATTTTCAATAGCTATGTTTGTTTACCAGAGGGTACTAGACACCGCGGAACCTGAACTTGACCTGGAGGTAATTCTATTTGAAGATAATGTATTCAGGGTTCCAAGTCCAGTTTCAAGAGCTGCATCACCTGTTTTGCTGGACATGTTTGAAGAAGATTCGCAGAGCCATGATGCCAGCACCGCAATGTTTTAACTACCGGAAACTATGAATGATGCTCATTCCAAACTTTACATTGCCCTCCGGCAATCAAACTCTAAACTTTTTTTTTTGGTGGATTTTCTGGCCATCAATCCAATGATTCATAGCTTCCTTTGCGCCGCTCCGCAGTGAACGCGCTTTTAGGTGTCCGCAGTTCGCGCAGCTTGCCTGCGAAGCGGCATGAAGGTGGGGCCCTGGGCCACAGATTCAGGGAGTAAATTGAGACCTCCAAATAGCTGGATCTGATGGATGATAGACTTCCGATAGACCTATAATTGATGATTTTGATGGCAAAAACCATGGTTTCCCATTGTAGATTTTCCTTTAAACCAATCCATACATGAAGATTCCCATTTCCGGTTAAGATTTTCCCTACCAATCCATTGATGATCACTGGGAGCGAAAAACCCAGGTGTGAACGGCGACTCCATCCGGGCGGCATCGGCGGATGCCTCCAAGTTAGGACCGATGCGACACAGCTTGGATGCTCAGAATCTGAACATTCTGAAAGCATCTGAAAGCTGGACAACTCAATAACTATAATAAAAAATCGCCCCAAGATGAAACACCCCACAGGACGAAAGGCTGATGGAGATCTGAACCGTAACGAGGGTCGGGAGCTTGAGCGCTGACTGCCGCCATTGGGGCAGCCAATTGATGCTTTATAGATTATGTAGTCAAATGTAGTCACTACTGTGACGATCGTTGTTAAGATTGATTTATTCAGAGAAAAACCAATGGCCCTTTGGAACTAGAGGCTGTCCTGGAAAGCTGGGTAGCACTTCTGAGGCGAAGGGTCACCGAAGGACAATGTCTCGAAGGACTGGTTGGTTTTTCGCATGTGTGAGGTGCGGAGACTTTTTGGAAGCGGTTTTGTGAGAGACTGGTGGCAGAATGGATGATTATATCAGTTTGGTTTTATGATTTTATTGTGTTTGCAATCATAGACTCATTGATTTTTCACGTTTGATTTCGCAAAGCTTTGACTCTCTTCACGCAACTCCTGCTGCATGAGCCACTAATAGGATCCTTTCTTATTATGAGTGGCTCATGAAAGTAGAGTACTGAGCCCTGAGCCTCATTCGACTCCTGCTACAAACATATTCAGACTTCCAATGAGGCTCTTCAATTTTATCATGCTGGCACTTGCAAGCACCTGCATCATAAATGAAATTGTCCAAACGGATATCATATCCTTTTGAGACGGAGTACTGCGAATGGCTTCAATCGCCCTGGTCAGAATTAGGACTAATTTACACCAAGTGTAGCACTGGATATGTTGGAGCTCTGGTAGTAAATATTTCATGACAGTGTGGCTAGAATGTTTTTTTTTGTTTCGATTCACTTTGCAAACGAAGCATTCTTGCATCGCAACCCGTTCGGTAAACATGCCACTCTGAAAAACACTGCTCGAGTTGTACCGAAGACATTTAGATCATTTAGTCAGTACTTTGAATTAGTTCATGAGATGATCATTCTCTTCCCAGGGCTTCTGGATAAAATCACAACGTCCTCACTGCGACGTCACTGGAATGACGGTTGGTGAATGATGAGCAATTATAATTCCTCCAGATGTAAGGTACAACAGTTGGCATAGCGGTTGGTGACCCCAGTACTGTTTGGGCTTATATATCAAGGGCGAATCTTAACCATCAGCAACCACTTTGATATCTTTTGTAGTTATTATACTCATTAACCATCTACTAACCATAAGGGTTTGCCAATCCTTTCCTAAACATCAAACCTCCAGTCGCCACCAGTTGATGTGCCAGGTCCATGCCGCACCGCGTTTGCCACACGTCGCTGCGCAAGACTGGACACTTGTTGCAGCTTGGTGGGGCCAAAGTTTGGCCATAAGAAGAAGAAACGCATGTTTGACGCTGGCTGTTTCTTCATATTTACATGCACATATCTATATATATACACCTATCTCCATATGTATATCCATATGTGTATATCGTTATGTATCCACATCTATACCTACATCTCAAGACCTAACCTATATCACATATCTATCACATCCTTATTTAAACTGCATGTAGAGCAGACTAAAACCTGCTCTGTTTTTGCCGGTACCGAACTCCTGAGGCTGAGTCTGCGGAGCAGATGAAGTTCGGCGTCTGCAAGTTCGGCAAGATGCCCAACGTCGGGCCAAAGGATCGTGAGCGGTGGCAACGGATCAAAATTGGAGCCTTGGCAATGGATGTACTGCTTGGCATTTTGGAGATAGCATCAACTGCCACGTTGAATGGGACAATGATTATCAACGAAGTAAGTATTACTTTTTTCCTGGTTGATAATATATAGTCCTGATATTATTGATAATGACTATAATCCTGGTTGGTAAGTAAAATGATTATCATGGTCCTTCTTCCTGATGTTGATACTGGATCCTGCCCGAAATTCTGGTTTAGGATTTTTCACGAATTGAGGTCCCATATCACACATATATTTAATGCCAAAGACACAAGATTGTCCGGACTACTGGAATTTGGCGGTTTTGCGACCCCCAAAAACTTACCCTTTGGTTATTACTAACATAGCCATGGAAGCCATGGCCCTAATCGAAATAGATGGTTCACCTACTAATAGCATGGTGATTTTAACCATGGCTATGTAACAAATCACCAGATGGTCATTTTTGCCGGAACTTTCCTCATGTTTTGGGGGTTGCCAGGACAGTCGAAGCCTCATACGGCTCCGCTGCCGCGGCGTCCAAGAGTCCCGCCTGCGCCCCGGCGCAAGGTGGCGAGGTCCACGCCCAAACTGATGCTAGGATGCAGATGGGGCCATGGGGCTGGAAAATTGGGGATGCCTTTTTTTAGATGCCAAGAAAACACGGGAGACACCATGATTTTTTTCATGTTTGGATGATTTTGGGGAAACGATGATTGAACATCACCTGTTTTCGGGCAGGGGCACCAAAGTAACAATTGCAGAGTTTGTGCAACTTCCCAATTATAGCTTCTGGGGATGTTGTGCAACTGCCGTCGTGGTATTTTGTATGTTTCCTTTTTCTTGCAACAAAAACCACTCAAGAAATCCCAACTTTGGCTCTAGAAGTTTTGTACTTATATAATGTTTTTTCGTCCCTGAAAGGCTGCTCAATAGGTTCGCTTGGTTCATTGCAAATCCAAACCAATCGCAGCTGAAAGACTTGTATGATGAAGACTATTAGACACATGGGGGTTTCCCTAATGGGTTGCAAGGAAGTTTCGCCAGAGGCACATGCCAGAAACGCAAGAATATTTTCCTGGATCATATGCGGCTTGTGGCTCAAAAAACTCACCCTTTATCGATCCAAGCCAACTTGTTGTACTTTTTGAAAGCAGCGCCTATGGTTTTGAAACCACTGCCCCTCGGCGGGTGCCTGCGAATGTGGTGCAGTGTGCGGCTGCAATGCAACCATTGATGCATCAAAATGTGGAGTCTCAGCCTTGCATTACTCCTTTTTATGGGTGCGGTTTGTCAATTCAATGTTCAAAGGGGTATGTATGCATATATATATATACACATTATTATTATATTATATTACATTATATTATATTATATTATATAATATAATATAATATTATATTATATTATATTGTATTATATTATATTATGTTATATTATCTTTTTATTATATTATATTATCTTATGTTATATTATTTTATATTATGTTATATCATATCATATCATATCATATTTTATAATATAATAAAATATGATATGATATAATATAATACATATATATATAATATATATCTCTCTCTCTCTATCATCTCTCTCTCTCTCTATCTCTCTCTCTCTCTATCTCTCTATCTCTCTCTCTCTCTCTGTCTCTCTGTCTCTCTGTCTCTCTCTGTGTATCGATCCATTTTTTGTGGGAACCGTGCTGTTCAAGCAGCTAAACTTTCTGACTGTCAAGTCGTTCGGATTGGTGCGTGCTTCCAGGAGGATGCTGCTCGTGTCTTCCGGCAATGCTTCGGAAAGGGTGGAGACCTCACGATCTCAGTCGAAGCCGATGGGGCACAGCGAGACTTCAAGGTGTGGTCGTGCCTGTTGGCAGAATGGTCGGATGCTTGGCATCGCTTGGCCTTGGCAATGTACGGGGTGGCTTTCTTAGTAATTAACTTGAGTCTCAACAGCAGAGAAAGGCCCTGTGAACTTGGAAGGTTACTTACCTCTGCCATGAACTCGACATCATCACTTACCTGGACTTACCTAATCATACAGGACTGCAAGCTGACTTAACTGCCAAAAACTCTACTCAGAATTTGGTTGCAAACTCAAGCAGTGAATTGGTGAAAACTCTGTCTTCGGGGAATCAGGGCACAAACCAGATGCAACCATCTTGAGTTGCCACGTTCCTTGTTGACCCCCACCAGTCCAGTCGAGCCGCGTTAATCTCCAAACAAATTACAGGAGACAAGCCTGGGCTGTATATGCAGGTGAGTCAGATGAGCCCCTGAGAACTCTACTCTGGTATTACTTTTTGGACCAAAGTGTGTTGCACCAACAGCTCGCGCTGCATTGAGGAGGTGTTCAAGGCCATGCTGAATCCGGAACACGGCTTCCAGGAACAGCAAATGTCCAAGATTGCAACTTGGCAAGCCGTGCCAGTCGAGGATGTGCACTAGGAAGTATCATTTGTGCAAGTGCATGGAACCGTTCATGCCAACTGATGCAGCCCATCACAACTGTTTTCAGGAACGGCGCCTTGTGACAACTGCTGGTACCCCTGATATCATGGCGTGCCAGGTGATCAAGGAATTTTCAGCACCGGCAGTGGAATTCTTCTTGAAGCTTCTGGGCAGATCAGGATGGGACCTGTAAGCACTCGTGGCACGCCCTTGCAGATTGATATCCCATGCTTGGTGGAAAAACATCTCTTTGACTCTGATTGACCCTATGATGGAGAAGTGAGAAAACAAGATATGCTTCAATCTGCGTGTTCGGCTGGTGATCCCTGGAAACAAAACCGTGGAAATTCAAGCCGCGGTATTCCGCTCAGCCCTTGGGATGCTGAGGTTTCTTTACTCGGGTTGGCTGGAAGCACATGGAGAGACGTTGCTTCTTAGCTGAGTGGACCTATTGGACCCATGGACATTTTCAGAGGTCCGTTCCCCAGAAACTTTTTTCTGACCTCTTGGCCTCAGGATTGAGGTCGGCCTTCTGGCAGACAAGTACCAAGTGGATGAGTTGCAAAAAGCGGCGTCTTGGATGGGAGATGATGGGAGACGAGGATGAGGCTTGCCAGGCTTCAGGCATCTTCAGGCAGCAAGAATGGCAGGCACTCACAGGTACAACGTTGCTTGAACTGAAAAGGTGACCATTCCCTGCACATTTCACGGCAACGTAGTCATTGAGATCTTAGCTGCATGGGATTCATTCAACTACTCCTCACTTGTTGTATCCATATTAGACCATATTTGTATATTGCCATCCACGTGTGCAACATTAAATGTGGGAATTGTTCCGATACTGGGCTAAAAAGAAACTGTTTGGGTTTCTCACAGTGTTCAGGGAACTTGGCATCCCCATGCTCGATCCTCTACTGAAGAATCAAAGTCGAGCACATGGTTCATCCCAAGCTTGCTCTTGACAGCATGTCAATCTTGTTGTTGAAATTATGGCTATTACTGTATTTGTTACCTTCGTTGATTATTTTCACCATCTTTTTCACGACTGTCATTTATGATGATTACTATTCTTCTTTTGCAGATCTCTTCTCGTCTTCACTCAGCGCCGAGGTTTGCAAGCTCCTAGCTTTTGAGATCACCCCGAAGGATGCTTGCAGACTTTGCGAGTGCCTTGCTGAGTCGCTCACAGTACTTTTTGGATGAAGTCCCAATGCAGTCCCCGGAAAAAGGCCAAAAAAGATGCAGCAGTTTTGGAAGCATGTGAAAAAGATGATGTTTCCATATGTTTCCCCCATAAATTTCCAGGTTTAAAACGGGCTTCCAACTTTTCTATCCATTTGGGAGTTCCCAAACTGGATGGTACACCCAGGTTTGCGGATCGCCATGGAGCAACCGCTGCCAAGCAGATTGCGATTGATCAAATTCTGCGTGAACCTGAGGACGGTGTGGATGGGCCCGGAGGTCTGAGGATTTTTGGGGCACCATGAAGCGACCAGCAGAAGTAGTGGCTCCAGAGTCATCGTTTGAGAGTTTAGCTGGCTGATGCTGATGGTTTCTGTCGATTTTTGGGGCATTCCCATCATTTCCTGTGATTTGATTGGCACCGTATTCATCACACGGTTGCCGTTGCTTCCGATGAGGAAGCCCTGCAGTCAGCGCAAGTGTTGGGCCATGGTTTACTGGATGAAATCTTGGACTCTGGCGCACTTTGTTTGGAGCCGGGCGAGTTGATGCCCATAGTGCTGACTCTTGAGCTGAAGCTGCTGAGCGCAGTTGAAAGATGGAAGAATGGGGCTGTAAAATTCTCACCTTACTGGGATTCATCTCATAGCCCCAATGGTATCCCACTTCCTTCCATTAGATCCCCAACAAATTCAACAAATCCCCAATCAACTGGCTGGCTGGGATCACTTCACTTTGGAAGCTCGGATCAGGAACTGGGGCCTGGGTGAAAGCCCGGTGGATGTGCGGCGCATTTTGGAGAAAGCCTATATCCAGCGAGAGATCGCCGCCATGGAGGCTGAACGTGGAACCGCTGGTTGGGGCCATGTCGTTTCATCTTTGGTTTCACTGTTCCACGCTTCCCCAGAATGCCAGTGAGCACCCTGTTTGAGAATTATGGTTTAGCGACAAATGGAAATTCAGCTCCATCATTTACCCCCATTTGGCTGACCAGGACACTCCCTTCATGAAGCTGCAGCCATTGGCCACTGAAGTGAACTGCTGGAGCATTCTGCAAGAGTGTCGTCAAAAGTGCAGCTTGGCACACTTGGCCACACTGACGATGAGGGGTAGGAGGGATGAGAGATCAAGGATGCATAAGATCAGGGGATCCCTGCTACGCTTGACCTTGGACAGAACCTCTTTGAGGGCCAATCAGGAGCAGGCATGCAGCGTTTAGATGCGTTTAGTATAATCGGGCACACGCACCATCAGCAAACGTTTTGGGATTGCTTTGCGTTCTCCACATGATTCCTGCTCCAACCAGGCACATGTTTTGTGGACGTGTCTTTTGCAATTTCAACAATTTTTTCGGTACTGCTTTTTGAGTGTCTCTGCCGAAGTGCAGCTTAGTCTGGGATGGTGTGGCCAGATATGTCTGGTTTTCGGTGTCCAATTTTCCGTGCCCTGAGGCAAGCGTGGTGAACACACCACCGATGCCTTGTACAGCCTTTGGGAACGCTATGAAGCTGCGTTTGATGGGGAGTTGCGGCCACCCTTCCTGGGATATTGGGCACCTCGCCAGCATGGAAACCTCCGTGAAAGGTGGGGCTGCTCCCTGCCAATACCCAGGTCAACGTTATCCCGGGCAGCCCCTCCTTCGCTTCTTCATCAGGATTCGTTTGGTTGACTGGTGGGGATGCTTTGGGGTGCAGAATCGAGGAACCTTAGCAGACCAAGTGCTATTTACAAGTACAAATCCTTGTTTAGAGGAACATAGACACAATGACGATAGATGTATTATATAAATATTTAAATATGTATCTGTATATGTATCTGTTTGTATATTTAGAAATATGCCCGTACACTTACAGATATGGGTATAAAAGATACGGGCATGCAGGCCCCAAACATCACCAAGGCTATAACAATATCCTCCCTTTTTCAGGAGATAGTGCCCTTATATAGCTTCATTGAGTAGAGGTAGGTACAACCCATGGGAGCGCTTCCAGCAGCATTTACCTTCGGGAGGGCACCATGGCTATTCTCTGGTGATCCGAGCTCTATATGATATGACCATCTATAGAATCTATGTATAAGGGCATCACACCTTACTATCCATCTATATAATTCTATATATATATATACTGTATCTATTTGTCCACCTTTTGATCCATTTTTTGGTCGATTTATCGAGGTATTTACTATCTAGTCTATACAGGTAGACATGTGACGTGGTAATTCAAGGTTCCTGATTCCGAGACCCCACCCTTGGGATAACCTGGGGATTAGATGCTTGACAACATCCAAAACAATGGTCTCCAAAGTGGTCTATGTCATCAGCACGCAATGATGTAGACGCGTAATGACGCGTACATAGTTTGCGTAACAGGCGGACCATGCTGATCAGGCTTAGCTTGTGGGGAACATGTCTATGGCTCCTCACAGACCTCTGCGGCACAAGAAAGTCTATGAATCGGAGGTTTCTTTGACCGCCTTGATTTTTCCGTAGGACCTACGGCCGCCCTCTTCAGACTCGAAAGCCTTGGACGCAATGACGAGGGCAGCGTATCGTTGGCAGAGAATGAGACTTGCCTTCTTCCCTCCCTGCGATGGTCCATCAACAAATAAGATATACAACAGTTGGTATGTGGAGCAACAGCTGTCCTAGCTGACGACTGCTCCAATAGGATTGTGCAGATCGAAAGCTGCAAAAGACCAGAGAGCCTTTCTGGGTCATGACCTTCTTGGATGAGAGATAAACCAAAGATATCAAGTGGAAATCACGTGGAAGCTCAGGATTGGCTGGAATGGATGCTGCCCAACTTTCAGCTTTATCTTGAGGGTGTCTCCTTTGGAAGCTCCACTCGGGTGAGGAACTCAGGGCCAGGGCTTTGGAGGTGTGATGAACATCGGCGAAGGATTTTGGGAAACTGTGAGATTGGGAAGAAATAAACTCAGATTCCCAGCAAACTGTAGGCCTGTTGATCCCCAGCAAATCCTATCGCATCGGAATGACGATGAATGACCCACTGGTTTCGTCGAGGGGTTGCTGTGACCCTGTGACCTGGCTTTGGCAGATACATTCTGCCTTGCGCTTTGAGATGTTTGTGTCGATAAATGGAACTACCTGGGATGCTTGGCCACATCAGCTGCACGGGTGGAACAGGTTATCACTGTGGCTTAAGGAGGAGCCGACCACGCGGCACGCGGGATACTTTGAATGACTTCCAACAATCTTCCCTCCTAAATCTTGTCCGGGAGCGTGGAAATTGAAGCGACTCCACTTCCAATCCCAGGGGTTCGGCTTCAGGATCGCACGCTTGATTCTCAAGTCTGGACTGAGAAGCATGGGACTATTCAAGATGGCCAGGTGCGCCCTGCCAAGCCTGGGCTGGTGGTGGTTTTGGTGTTCCATGATGCCAGGATTAAGGATATATTAAGGTAAGTATAGGTCTAGGTAAGTTACTATACAAATCTATATAATATGAGTTACCAGATGTCCCTGGGAAAGGCTGAAATTCTTGGTGCCACATGCCAACTCCTGTGGCAGGTCGTGCCCTGCCGCACCAACGGCCCCGTGCGCTGGTTTCGGCTGTGCATGCGGAAGGGTTCTCTGGAGAAGGCCAACTTTTGGGATGGTAAAGTCATGCCACCAAGCAGCTGAGGATGGATCAAGACCTATGAAACACCATATTTTGTTGGGATGAACATACATCTACATCATTCTTTTTGGGGGGATGGGGTGTGAACAGGAGGGTGCCAGGGTTCTGATCCATGGCCAGCTTGTTTGCTGCAAAGAGTGTCATGTTCCACTTTTTGAAGTCAAGACCTCTAGGCCTTCTGGTGTGAAGAATGCCTCATGGCCTCATTTTTGTGACCAAAGGTGCAAATGACCGAACGCCTGTATTGATGCGATTCCTATGCACATTTTCGATCCACATTGCTGCAATAGATTCAAGTCCTGAGAGATCCGAGAGCTACTGCTCGTGCGCACAAGATATGTGTATGTATTTGCATAGTATTATATATGGATACATGCGTGGATGTAACATTGATGTTTTCCGTACGGATAGATTGGATAGAATCGTTTTTCCAGTCACCCAGCACTCCCCACAGTCGCAAGGCAGAGTTCTGTTTGCAGGGCATCCTCCAAAGCGTTGGAAAACCCGATGTTTGAGCTCGCCCAAGCCATGAGCTGCTGGACAGCAAAGCGACTAGCTGGACTACTTTGAGGGTGGAAACTGTGAAGGTGGATGCACACAAGGACTGCCAGCTTGAGATGGTTGACACCAAGAGCTGGAAAGACAGGAAGGAAACCATGGACAACATTTGAACTCTGAGCCGCGTGGCAGCCGTGGATTTAGCAAGAAGGTGGCTAGTGATGGCTAGTGTACAAAGGATCAAAATGTGCGAAATGGTGGCATCGCAGCTCCTTGTCCAAAGCTGATGCAGCAACCTGGGTTTAGAGTTTTGTGGTGTCTTGTCTGGTGGTTGTCCTGATTATCCCCGTTCGGTCCATCGCATGTGTTTGCCTCATGGGCTCATCATTCCATTCATCGAGCAGCAGAAACTGTGATTTGTTATTTTTGAATTTCAGCTAGCCATAATGGCCATAATCATTTCAAACCAGTTTTAAAACCAGTTTTCAATCGTTTTTAGATCTTTTCGAGATCAAAAGTGGCATTTTGCCACGGTTTTTCATCGTTTTTCTTCCGGCTTTCCCGTGGCAATCCGTGGCACCACGCGCCATGGCCGCCATGGCGTTGACTTGCCGCAGCTCGCCTTGGCCGTGGCTGCGCATGGCCACCGCTGGGCGCTGGCTGCCCCGAGCACCCCTGGAGGCCCCGGCTGGCACAGCACCGGTGTTGATCGAGGCGCCAGTGCCGGTGCAAGGAGATCCACAGGTGACTGGGAACAGAAACTGATTGAAACTTGGAACATCTTGGAAGAATCATGAAAAATGGAATTATCTTCATTTTCTCTGGTCTTCTCTGTAGCATGTTTTTATTGGCCAGGACGTAGTTGAGAGAACTTATATTATATATTTATGTTTATAATGTATAGTTTTCTTTTTGCACGGTGAAACTACTAAGGTTTGGGACTTGACTTGGGGTTTTGCATCCCTGCAGGTGACAGAGCAGATCGGCGATGCTCCATACCAAGGTCCCCTGCTCTTCCGGCCTCCCAACAAGCGCCGAAAGTGGCAAGGCCTTGAGGAGAAGCCGCGTGGAATGGGACGGGGGCATGGGGAAAAAGACAGCTACAGTGAGTCGAATCTAGATGTCACCTGTCATGAGTTCATACTTGTGTTCACAGTCTACTAAGTCTACTATTTTCTTGATGTGATGGAGTGGTGTTGACTGTATCATTTTGGGACAGGCAGACATTCTGACACACGATGAACTACTCGGGAACATCACAGGAGAAGTGGTGGTTGGAATATGATCCGCCAAAAGCAAACTACATCAGTGGACAAGGTCGAGGCCCCTTTGGTGGCAACAGCATAGTGAAACAGAATTGGCCTCGCCAGATGATCCCTATCGATTACAAGAAGAAGTGGGAGAGGCGTGAGAAGCTCGGCATATCATGGAGCATGCGTCAGTTCCAGCCAGTTCCCCTTTTTAAAGCAAACTCTTGTGGGGTTGGAACCAACTCAAACAGTTCTTACGGGAGTGCTTTATTTGATTTTATTTGGCTATATATGTGGTTATTTTTTCTGACCCTTTACCGGCGGGCATTAGCATCGGCGTGGACTCCGGCTCCCAGGAAGCATCGCTATGCCTTCAGAAAGCACGGCTATGAGCTGGACGTGCCCAAGCTTGGAGGCTGAGGGGCGAGGGCCGCGCCGGACGATGGCGTGGCTGTTTCACCGATGAACGATGGGATCCTGCGCCGGAAAACAGTCGTGCTGCGGAGAATCCATCATGAAACTAGATGCCTAGGCATTGATAGCGGCCTTTGCCATTTCAAATCTGCAGTAATTATTTACTTTGACCAGTCTGTGGACAATGACAAGGAAGTTGAAGCTGCCAAAATTACATTCGGCTAAGAACAAGCTAGAGCTGTAGGTCTGTAGGTGTGTTCTATTTGCCACTAACTGGGGTGAATTTCTGTAAGCTTAAACCAGCGCAGACTCTGTAAACGTGGCCCATCCAAGGATCATTCCGCCCGAGTCAGAGGAACAGCCACATGGCTCAATCAGCGTTGTTGGATTGAGCGTATGGGTTTTTGCACGCTTCTGGGTGCCCCAAAGTTTATTTGTTGGAATGGTGATTCCAGGCCTTGTTATGTGATCATTATATCAGCGGCATGCAAATTGGAGGATTTGGCCCGCAGCACACACATATACATATGGTCCATATGGTTAGCTTATGTTAGCTTCATGCCTCTAAGATTCGGATCCAATGGGTCAACCGTGGGCTTTAGCACCAAAGTGGCTCGGCCGACTCTGCAGGCCGATGATGTTAAGACACGCATCGAGCGTAGGCTGGGTATCGGATGCTTGCAATCCCGGAGGTATTTGAAGGTGCATGAAGTGGTTGGTAGAGATGCAAAAAAGCAAACCTATATACTGCTTGATGCACAGGGTCTACAGGACCTCGAAGCTTAAAGTCAGAACATATCAGATGCATCATCGCGCGGGCACCATCGGGCACCGGCATCGGGCAGGCGGAGGCAGCAAGCGGGCGCTGCGCGAACCCATCATCTGTGAGTGGTGTGGGGAGTTGGAGCCGCCAACGCATCCGAAGCAGTGCAAGCTCCGAGCCTTCGCTCCGATGAAGCCGTTTCCGGTCGCAGTCCCGAAAGGTGTGGATACCGTGGTATACGAACAACAACAACGACAACAACAACAACAACAACAATCTTTCTATGAAAAAACAGTGAGCAGATAAATAAACGTAGATAAATACATGATAAATACACACTCTGATGATGACGCTTGAAATATGAATAGATATTCTGTATTCTGATATTCTATCTATGTTCAAAAAATGGTTGATATGTCCATCATGAATGGAGCTGCAACATAGCTGCCCTTGGATGGGTTGATGTCTTCCAGTGGGCGCTCGGGGTACAAGATTGTATACAATGGGTCGAATTTCGCTCTATTGACTCAATGAATTGTTCATTTCAATTTCAATGCCGGTGAACGGTCTCGGATTTGTGGGTGCAAGATGCGTTAGAAAGGTTGGATTGTGTTAAAGTGCCATCGCATGCCCAACCACTGGTGCGGTGGAAACAGGCTTTGAAGGACCAAAATCTATGACCCAAAGCTTTTTCGCTGTTTGAGCCACAAAAATGTGGTCAACCCCCTGAAACAAACATCCCAAGGTGGATCCGTGCGACCTGAGGACTGGTGGAATGCAAGCATTGCAAGCAGACCATGCAGTGACTGGGCGAAGTTGCACCAGATTTCAGTTCGATTCGATGAAGTTATTTGAGCAGTGTTCAAAACCCCCTTGTAGGGGGCAATACTACCTTTTTTTTTTTCTCGGGATGATCACAACCCACTCTGGGAAATCTTATTGACCAACGTAACCAACCAGTGTAAAGGGACGGCAGAGGTTTTCGAACATTGCTCATTTGACACATTTAAGTCATTGGTTTAATTTGATTGGTCGGATTAGGTGGAGTCACTAGCCAGGTCTGTTGAGTGAAAGCTGCAAATCGAAGGTAGGTGGCTCAAGAAATCTCATGCACCAGGCTGGGATCGCTTCGGCTCCACTTCAAGGGTTGTGCCGCGCGGCCTATCGTGCCACCCAAGAACATCAAGGGAGGCTCAGGCTTTCTGCGCCTTGGCGATGGAGGTATGGTGACTCCAAAATTACGTCAAGAGTGGCCTACTTCCACCAGTTTTGGACATGAAACTCGCTACTCATGGTTACCCTCTGGTAATTTGTTACATAACTATGGAAAATGGCCGTAGAAATAGTGAGTTTTCCCATTAAAAATGGTGATTTTCCATAGCTATGTTAGTTTACGAGAGGGTAATGCACACATTGTCATTGTTAGTTGTTTCCCCCAAAAAATCAATACTTTCTCTCGGGCGCTCGTTGTCTCAGGACGCTGCATCGCCTACAATCGAATGCTCAGCAGCTGTCCCGGCAGCTGCATGATATACTGGGGCGGTTCGTGGGGAAACTTCCACCGCCACCTGAGCAGGCGGGAAGTGAGTCACGCTTTGTCTCCCTAAAAAGATCGGGGATTTGCATCCAGTTATTGGGCCGTTTCATGGGGAAAATGAATGAAAACGATGATCGACCATAGGATTTTCAGGATTTGATTCCCAGAGCATGGGAGAAAGGGTCAAACTTTGGCTCTTTGTAGTAGCAACAGCGCCACGTTCCCCGTACTGGGTGCCAGGTGTCCCTCTTCATGATGGACTTGGATTCAAAATTGGAGGTGGGAATTTCGCTGGGTTCATGGCTTGGTGCAAGAATCCAGGGCTTCTAAGGGAGGATGAGTCTCCAGCTGGTTGAGTCACAATAGACACTTTTACAAACTGTACTCCATGACTTGTCACATGTCCAGCCCAGAAAAGCCTTAAGCTGAGCTTGAATGGAAGACCCACCACTGTTAGTCCTTTCTGGAGTGGTGCCCTGTACCCTGGGGTTTGAAGAAATAGATGCGGAAAACCCACTGGTTTCCGTGGGAACATGATCTAGCTTTGTTGGTTTACATTACAGGAGCCCGCCTCAATACTCTTCAATGCTGTGAATGGACCCTGACTGGAATGAGTGGAAGGCATTTACTAATTTACTATGAGGAAGCATGAGCTTGCTGTGAATTTGTGCGGTTCGATTCCTGCAGACTGCAGACCAGTTGCACCATATGCATGTGTAAATGTCTATGCACGCTTGTCAGTTGGGATGATAATCCCGTTTCGATTCTATCAAATTCTATCCATTCCTAGGCTTGAACAACAATGCACGTCTAAATATACGAACGTGGCCGTCTGTGTGCATACATATGTTTGACCTTGAAACCACTGACTCAGTGGTCCCCAGGTCCCTATGGAGGTACAGTAACATGCCACAAGAGGCATCATTTCAGCGTAAATCCGTGGAAGCCGGGTTCGGTCCGGTTGCCGAAATCCATACGACAAACAGAGTAAAAAGAAACATGAAGCGATCAGGCTCTTGCTTTCTTGCTGTTGCTTGTTACTCACTCTTATTCCGACCATATTTGGGATGAGTACCTCCCCAGCGACTACTTTGTGGCTTACCCTACTTAGTAAGTGGGTAGGTTCACGCCAGTGATAACTGGACATCGCCACCACTTACCTTCGCCCCCACTTACCCTACTGAATTAACAGTGGTGAGCTAACCACTTACTAGCTACCTTGAGCCCACAATTTTGTCATGAATGGGTCGCAAACATCATCCCCCAATGGTAGATCTGCTCATGGGTGTGCCACATTAGTAGGAAAAGTAATAGTATTCGTGAAGTATGATGATCGTGGGGAATGACAATGGACAATGATAATAGCTTACCACATGTGTATATACATATATAATTATATATAATTATATTTCTTTGCACTTCGCTGGTGACCCTTTCAAGTCGCCTGCCACTCATCAACCAAAAGCTACTTTAGCAGGTTGATGAGAGCCCATCCTTCAGTTCATCTACATTGAGATGCGTACCCAAAGGGTCCAAGAATTGAACTTGAATGAAATATGTCCAGCTTGGCCACGATGATCGTCGGACATGCGATTCGTACACTTGCGGTAAGGATCCTGTACCCTGCACCTGAGGGCAAGCCAATGCCCCATCCCCAACCCCAAGTCATCGGCATGTTTGGGTGCCAAAAAACCATAAAAAACCAACAAACCACCAACCCTCCCCGGTTCCCGGTCCCCGGGAACCCCGGTCGCCAAGCCAGGTCTTCGCTGAGGAGATCAACACCTTGCGCACGGGCTTCGAGTGCTTGGACCGCCGGGATCGCCAGGTCGGAGCCATGAAGCCATGGTGGATGGGGACGGGATGCATCGGGACGGGGGTGTGACTGATATTGGGACGGGTTGTTTTTTTATTTTTTTTACCATATTCTATGGGAATAGTATGGTTTATTGTCATAGTCATAGTCAATAATCTATCAAACAGAACAGCTACCATCTGGTAATAAAGCACCATGTGATCTGTGAATGGATAGATAGAGGTTCATGGTTGGAATCAATAGAGTTTCCACCATATGTCTCTGGCGTTCACACCGTAGAAAACTATTGAATTGGATAGTTTCAGACATGACCGAGCACTTCGGCGCAGAGCTGCGCCCTGTTTAGTCCATCACAGTCTGTGTGCGGCTGTGTTGCATCTTAGCTCACTGACCCCACTTGGTGATTCCCGTGGCCAGATTGTGAAGCAAAGACTTCAAGAGGCGCAAATGCATTTGTACTACTTGCACTCTCGTAGCTGGGCCATGTTGAGGAAACGTTTCTGACGTGACTAATTGGTACGTCTGGAAATGGTATACCCCCAATTATAGCCATTTAATAGGGGACATGTACGATGAACCATTGGGTTGAGGGGTACGCTATTCTCAGACAAACCCACATGACATCTTGTTTGAGTTGGAAGCACCCGCACCCTTTGATGGTCAGAACCTTCTGGCCCAAGGCATTTTGATGGCCGAGAAGATGTTGCTGGCTGTGGAATCCTCCTTGACCCTTGGGCACACTACTTGAAAAGGTGCTCTCCAGGAATGGGCCAGGAGCATGATGATTGCTGTAAACGCGGAAAAAACAGTTATACACCCCATTATATCCTCATTAAGGTTTGTGTTGTACCATATTTTTTTTTGGGATATATATATATATATATAATATATATAATTATATATATATACACATATACGCTAATGGATTGATTATATGCATCCCCATTTCAGTTTCAGAATGCTTGAGCCAACTTAAACCATCATTTCTGGTGGTTCAACCCCAATTTTTGCGAGTTTTTGCTCGGGAGTTTAACACCATTTTGGACAATTCCTAATGGCCATTTCAGGATGGTTGAACCATGAAAGGAGCCAATTTTGGGATGGTTCAGCCCTGCATTTTCTGGTGCTAAACGTAGGGAATGGATGGGGGAATGGGATGATTATGAGTTATGGATTGAATCATTCTCAAATTACGTTTAGCATCAGCAAGTGATGGCTACCCTCTGAGAGCATATATATCTATACAACATCCCTATTTTAAGAGGTAAATCAATGATCAATGGGCAATGGACCATGGCTTCGAACTGTTAAATAACACGGGGGGGGTTCCCGTCCACCGTCCACGTCCGAGGAAGGTGGGGGAACGCAGTCGCATGCGCTGCAGGGTGTCACGGCTACAGAGCTCGGGGCAACAGATCCATCGACAGCTGGATGAGATCACCCAGGAGGTGACTGGGAGCGGAACGCCACTGGAACGCCATGGGATTTTCCAGGTGACTTCAGGGGAAACAGGTGATTTTAGGGTGATTTCCCATGGGATTTTTGGGATTTTCCAGGGTGACTTGAAAGGGGATTCAAGTGGAAGGTGTGGGTTTTTATAATCTGGTTTTGAGATTTGAGTGGAATTTCTCCGACTTGTTTAACTTGGCATTGGAAAATCACCCATGAGATGATTATCCCGCATGTTGGGTGTTCAGCTTCGGGCAGCCATGTTCAGTTACCAGATGGGATTTATTTGTCAAACATGGGGTTTGAAACAACGAGCCCATGCGGACAGCACTTTATTTTTTGCTATGAAGTGGGACCTATGTGGTAAATCCAATACAAAAAACCAGTGATCTACCTGCTACAATGTTGTCACACGGTACTTTTCAATGGTGAACTGCAAGTGTTGTTTCCTCGTGCAGTCTCCACAGGCTGTGAAGTTCGAGATTGGCGACCCGCGCATCAACAAGCGTTGCTGGGCACAAGAGGCGGTTACGGAGGGGATCACCTCGTCCTGGACGGATGCTATCCGTGAGACGCCTGGCTGCTGAGGTTATGCCCCTGCGACCCTGGAAGAGCAACTGGAAGCGATGAAGGCGGGGAGTGGCGATGAAGAGGTTTTCTAATCCACAGGCAAAGCAGAGTGGAGACACTAAAACTTGTCCCAGAATTGGGTTTCAATCTGCAGGACGCCCCATGAAAGCCTCATTTTTTTGGGGTAGAAACCCATGGTTTTCCGCCAATTTTTCCATTCCAACCACAGCATCTGCCATCGCGTCTTCGGGGTCAGGAAGAGGCCACCGCTTTGGAACGCTTGCAGGAGACGCGGCTCGCGCAAGGTTTGGCTCCTGAGTTAAAGGCCAGGACCCATGGTGTTCTTTGGTGGCAGGGTTGGGTAAAAATCCATGGGTATATAACGGGAATACACCAACCATAATCCACTGGTGAGTCATAATATGACTATAATATATATATATATGACTTGAATCATTTTATAAAGGTGACCATCCACTTTTGGTTGGTTTGTCTGAAAAACCCTAAATGAGTGACCCATTTGAGTTGAAATTATGGTTAAAACCCCTCCTTATGCATTGGTTCATCATCCATTTTCCCATTTACATGGCCATCTTGAGGAGCAAAAACCGTTTTCAGACACACACCCGTTGGCGTTTGAACTTGTCACCGTGCCGCAGAGGCACTCACGGAGTTGCAAGGGCGTTTGAACTTCTTTATGGAGTTGCTCATTTGCGTCACTGAGGCGTTGCGGGATCTCCAACTTCTTTGGTGGATGCCAATGTAAAGGAAGACTTCAGTGAGAGCTTTTCAATTTGCAACATTTCCTTGATCATTGAACTGTACTCCAGGGTGCTCCAAAATCCAGTGGTGAACCGAGTTTAACCATAATTTTCCTCACTAAACTAGCCAGATATCGGGGTAAATCATGGTAAATCCACCTTGAACAAATTTATGTGTGCCATGGCCAAAACTAGGGTAAACTGTCTATACCAGGGGATTCTTCGTAATCCATTTTCAACGAGGGTGAATGTATACCCATTATGTATAAGGACCGCCGATATTATGATGACTACCTGGGGCCTCATTCATCCTATGGTTATACTACTGTTGATGAACAATTCCCATTTCCCCGATTATACCCTCTGGTAATTTAACATAGCTATTGAAAATCACCATTAATAGTGGATTTTCCCATTAAAAATGGTGATTTTCAATAGCTATGTTAAATTACCAGAGGGTAATCCATACAGTTGATGGTTGTATTATCCCTGATTCTCCCACGATGATCGCCTTCAATGGAGTTACGTCAGTGAAAAAAAACTATTTCTCAATGTTTGTTCATTGTTAAATGATGGGTATGTGAGTCAAACCATATTAAACCCTCATTTTCCCATGGTTTTCCATGTTTTTCGTGGTGAGAAGTCCCATTTTCCGAGGCTTTTCTGACCATCTCACAGCTACAGGCGGTCTCCAAGAACGACCAGGTGGCCAGCCTGGCGAGCCTGGCGCGGCGTCGCCCGCCCGGTGCGACCAACGGCGCGGTGGAAGAACGGCGACCCTTGGGGATCCTCAGCGAGGTGGGAGATGGGCTGTGGTTTTTACGGGTATGTGGGTAAAACAATAATGGTTACCCTCTGGTAATTTAACATAGCTATGGAAAATCACCAGTTTCAATGGGTAAATCCACTATAAATGGCCATTTTCAATAGCTATGTTAAATTACCAGAGGGTAACCATTATTGTCTTAACCACATTAAGCATGGTTAAGCATTTGGGTGAACAATTGTTAAGCAAAGCCATTTTGGATGGTTGATAGCACCTAGAAAAATGGTGATTTTGGGGATCTAGAAAATTGTTTAAGCACATTGCTAGTAATGAGATGATGGGATGATAATGATGATGGGATGAGAATGATAATTGGATTGCTATAAAATTACATGATAATCATGGGCTATAGTAGGATATCATGTAATTGGGGTATAGTAGTAATGGGATGTACAGTGACCAATTCAGCCAAGGGTGGAGGCCGAAACTATGGAGGGGCAATGTCCAGTTGCGAAGTATAAACCACTGGGATGAAGCAACACGGAGACCAGGCCAGTTTTTTCGAGCATTTTCTTGGAGATGTCTCTAGTATCTACTATTTGTTGGGGAAAAAGTTGAACTATGGTTGTGTAATGGAACAGATGTAGCCCATTTTGCAAAGGTCACTGTTGGGAGCTTGCCGCAGGCACAGATCGAGCTGGCAGAATCATCTCCTTTGCCACCAGATCGGGGTCCTGCTGGTATGGGCTTGCGGGAGGCAGGGAGAAAATGATCGAAAGAAAGTGGAGAGAGACATGGTTGAACGTGAGTTGGTGTTCCACTCGGCAGTTAAAAGACCGCTTCAGCTGGGTGGGTTGAATTCCAGAGCACTTGCATTGGATTTCACGTGAATTTCAACTGCAATTGGACCTATTTGGACAATTTTTCGACCGTTTTGCTGGATCATTTCTGGACCAGTTTTAGGTGATGCCAACGTCATGTGCCCACCCTGGGGTCGCTGGAGTTAGGTGCCGTTGGACCAACTTCGTGCGGAGATAGCGCAGGAGCGGCAGTGGGGCACCCAGCTCTTCATGTGGAAACACTGGGATTTACTGATTTACCAACTATTTTCATGGCAATTCGCGTGGGGAAACTGTGGGAAAATATGGAGAATATATTCAAATATGGCACAAATACGGGAAACTGATGATCAATCCATAGGGTTTTCTGGGTATTTGTGCCAAGCTCCCTCAGTATGGGTGGAAATCATTGTAGTGCCGATGATGAGATGGGATGCTTGCCCTTTCAGAGCATTGCTGATACCCTTGCTGGAAAAGGATTGGGCTGAAGTGTCTTGCACGCATGTTACATGTACCAACCCAAGGTCATTTCATGTCGTCCGGACTCAGATGTAGTTGGCAAAATTCCCCCTCTGGTAAACATGGGCTTGGAAAATGACCAATTTGTAGATGATTTACTGTATATACATACGTATGACAAACGGTGGTTTTCCGATTTTCCTATGGCAAATGGTGGTTTTCCGTAGCAACCTGTTTGGATTACCGGAGGGTACTTGCAATCCCAGCTGGTAGTTTGGACTTTGAGGCGCTACATTGCCTTCCACTTGCTCCGGCAACACACCGAACACCCGCGAACGCGGTAAGGCCATGATGGAAACCATCGACCAAGCATTTCTTGTGTGAAGATGTTTGCCGTTTGGCTGTTAATACCGTGGATGGAAAAAATCCTGCACCAGTTGCCAACTATTGAAATTCCTATGAAACGCTGTAGATCATGGGGCTATAACGGGATCTCGGCCTCAACACGTCGGGTGGCGGAACAGATGATCCCACAGATGACATGACCGGGGAATCATGTGCATCTTGATGAAAAAGCGGAGCCCAAGACACTCTAGACTTTGAATACAAGATAATACAAGATCCTTTCAAGTCAAGGGGCCAACGGAATCTTCAAACGCCGTTTTCCTTGAGTCGCGAGTTGCAAGTCCTACTTTGGGATATGAAGACATTGCCAGTGCCAGGTGAAAGGCTTTGGCTGGGCTTTGCGGAGAGGAGTGTAGCTGGTGTGGCAGTCTGGGCCTGGGAAGCCACCATTCTCCTGCTCAGCTCCTGTGCGGGTCGGGTCTGGTCCTTGAACCGAGGAGCACAAGCTGGTAAGTGTCGGAGGAACATCACCCAACCAGCGGTAGAAACCGCAGTTCCGACTTGAAGAAAGATACAGATAAGAGATGATAAGAGAGCAAGAGCACAACAGAAACAGAATGGTCCTTTCAATTGCTGCATTCCAAACATTTTTTGTTTGGTGCTTTAGTACAGGGACTGGAGGGACAGGTCTCCTTTAGGGCGCCTACGGGCCTCGATGTACAGTGATAGTACTGGAGGCCTTAAAGGGTCGTGCCAGTGAAAAATGTGCCAGCTGCCGGTTGGGTGGGGGAAGACTCAGTGACACTCAACACCTTCCTCTCTCTCTCTCTATAAAAGGATATGTATGATAAATAGATAGGTAAGATAAGATAAGACGATATATATATATGTGTGTGTCTATCTATCTATCTATCTATCTTATCTAATCTAATCTTATCTTATCTTATCTGATCTAATCTTATCTTATCTAATCTTGTCTGATCTTGTCTCATCTTATCTAATCTTATCTAATCTTATCTAATCTTATCTAATCTTATCTAATCTTACCTAATCTTACCTAATCTTACCTAATCTTACCTAATCTTATCTAATCTTATCCAATCTTATCTAATCTTATCTAATCTTACCTAATCTTACCTAATCTTACCTAATCTTACCTAATCTTACCTAATCTTATCTAATCTTATCTGATCTTATCTGATCTTATCTAATCTGATCTAATCTTATCTAATCTTATCCAATCTTATCTAATCTTATCTAATCTTATCTAATCTTATCTATCTTATCTATCTTATCTATTTTATCTTTTCTAATCTAACTTATCTTATCTTATCTTATCTTATCTTATTTATCTAATCTATCTAATCTAATCTAATCTAACCTAACCTAATCTAACCTAACCTAACCTAACCTAACCTAACTAATCTAACCTAATCTAATCTAATCTAATCCAATCGAATCGAATCTAATCTAAATCTAAATCTAAATCTTAATCCTAATCCTAATCCTAATCTAATCTAATCTAATCTATCTAATCTATCTAATCTATTTAATCTATCTAATTTATACAACCTATCTAATCTATCTAGTCTATCTAGTCTATCTAGTCTATCTAGTCTATCTAGTCTATCTAGTCTATCTAGTCTATCTAGTCTAATCTAGTCTAATCTAGTCTAATCTAGTCTAATCTAATCTAATCTAAGCTAATCTAACCTAATCTAATCTAATCTAATCAAACTTATGTATCGAATCTATCGAATCTATCGAATCTATCCTATCCTATCCATCCATCTATCTATCTATCTGTCTGTCTATCTATTTGTCTGTCTATCTATTCATATGTTGCCTGACCTTACAGACCGACACGCCTCCCTCAGATGTGCTGTTTGTGGCCTGATTTCTGATTTGGGTTCCCGTCAGGTGGACGACGGACAAGACGAGCCAGAGACAGCTCACGGGACACCTCGTGCGAGGCGCCGCTTACGGCACTTTGGCATTTTCACATTTCAATTTCAAGCCATAGCATAAACATCAGGGTTGTCGGTCTTGGAATGAATTGAATGAATTGGCAATTCGTGCCTGCCTATTCTTACCGGATGTCGTTCTTGGATGGGCTCAGAATTCTACCTTAACTTAGATGGCCTTCAAATGGGACCTCCAATGTCCACTTTTCGGCCATTCCCCCTTCCTTTTTTGGGTAGGCAGCCACCCTGTGACATCGACTGAGCTCCCAGGCTCTCGCAGTTCCTAAGTGCCAGGCTGTCATGCCCAATCTTCAAAGAGGCGCAATAATGGCAAGGATGGCAATGGGGTAATAGCGCGTGGCCAAGGTGATGGTGATGATTGTGATGGGGTTATGGTGGTGGTGATGATGATGGTGATAGCTGCACGATCACCAGTACCATTCAGTACGCACGCTCAATTCCTTGGGACAGGTGGAGCACCAGCGAGGTTTCCTGCATCGATTGGCCAGCACCTCATCTCCCATGATCCTTCTGACCAGCCTTGACCAGACGGCCTCTTCCTGCCATTCTTCTTTGACCATAGACCATAGATCTCTGGAAATTTTGTTCCGCCATTTTTGCGTGGCAATGTGCCCAGGATGTGCCCACCTCGGGACTGATCCTGGTGGCAAAGACCCACGAAGCTTATTACGTGCAGGGCTTGGCGGGTCACATTGGCCAGATGGAGGTTTCCTAGAATGGGTTACCCCAAAATCATCCAAAATCTTCCAAAATGAGTGATTATCAATGGGAAAACCAATGGTTTGGGGTAGCCATATTTGTATCAAACCTGCTTAAAATTAACCGTGAAGAGTTGGCTGAAGAAAGAGCCATTGGCTCTGAAACTTCTTTGCTCAGGACTTGCAGCTTCAAGTTGCTGCAGGGCAGGTCGTGTCTTGGTGGCAGGGCATAGCTGGTGTGTCCACTCAGATTTTTTTCCCGGAAGCTTTGTGGGGCACTAAGGCACGAGAGTATGTTGCTTGGCCGCAGGGACAATTGTATCGTGATGGGACGGACGAAGATTGCCTGAGAAGCGTTTCAGAAAGTACCCTCTGGTAAACTAACATAGCTATTGAAAATGGCCATTTATAGTTGATATTCCCATTAAAAATGGTGATTTTCCATAGTTGTGTTAGTTTACCAGAGGGTAAGTAGTTTCGGAATGCTGTCGCAGTGGAGATCCTGTTTGCCAAGCTGCTGACCGCTCCCAGGTGGTTCTGAGCCATGGCTGCTTAACAGGACTTCGGCACATCACTGCGCGCTTGCACTGGGGACACTTTGGCCAAGATGTGCCCAGTGGCCAGGTGGCACCAGTGGTTAGATGACCATGTCGCTGGCTTGAGGGAACCATCTCCAGTTCAGCAGCAGCTACCCATCAGATTTCCGACCAAGGTGTGGTGCGGTCATATGGGAAGCCGTCTCGGACCAGGCCAGGGCTCCGGCAAGTTGTGTGAACATCTGCCATGGACATATCCGTGAACAGCTGACCTGGGTTCCCAGGGTTCTGAACTTCATAAGGCACTCATGCTAAAATGGTGCCGACATAGTGCAAGACGAGTTTCTTCAGCAAAAAACTTGGAGTTGACGTTTGTAACAGAATGGATCTCTGAGCCTTCATCCCTTAACATCCCATCCAGCTTGCAGCCACCCAGCCAGTCATTCCTCCCAGGGTAAAGGCCATGTCGAGTCTGGCAGCGAGTCGTAGCTTCTCCCTTTTGGCTGTGGCCATCGACACGGGCCGAAGGCTAGCGACTTCCCTCCATTGACCCAGCGATGGGACGAGCTATATGCGCCTGGAACAATGTGATTTCTAGGTATATATCGGTATATATATATGTGTGTATATATATTATATTACACACATATATAAAATACAAATCCCCTTTTCACTGGAAGCGTTCAAGCAGTGAGCTGGCCTGGCCAGCCTCCAGGCATCAAATTCGTGTCCACATGGCTCATATTGGGCATGCGGTGGTGAGCGATGGCAAGTACACCTGTGCGGGGCTCAAAGGCTTGAGACAACTTGAGATTGATGCGTGGATGCACCAAGATTCGGCCTTGATCCGCCTCAAAACTTGGTGCACTTCTTCACCGATGGATCCGTGATTACTTTGACAGCCCCATCCGGGATGCACATCTGGAAACAGATGAAACATGAATGACATCCATTGAACTTGGACACTTTTCATCTTCATATGGCTATGGTAATGGCTAAAAAAATGGGTACCATAGTGGAGCCACAGAAAATTGGTCTTGTTTTTGGTACTCGTATCTTGGCAACCCTCACTAATTAATTGGAGCACATGACCACATGATCACATGTTGCAACCTGCACGAGGTCTTGTAACTGCTGTGGAGGACCTTCGCTGGTGTCCATCCACATTTCTGCATCGCTATCGACTCAGCTTCCATGGAAGGCGGGAGCTGGGGATGACAAAGACCGCAAGGGGTGGCTGATAGAAGGTAAGTCCAACAAGGGAGGATGAAACTAATCAACTTGTAGGGGATATAATGGGGGAGATATAATGGGGATTCATAGCGATGTAGAACCAACCATAGTTATATGATTTTTTCCTCCTCCAGTGGGGGATTTACTGTTTTGTACCTCCATTTTATGGCAATTTTATGAGGGAAAACGACCTCCGCCAGGAAGCATCCAAGCTCACCAGATGAGGTCCTCGGGCCTTAAGGGATGGAATGTGGTGAGCGCATGGAGGTCTTACATGGAATACAGGGGTCCCCAAACCTATAGGACAGTTTTCTAGGATGTCATAGATGCCATGCCGTCCCCATAATTTCACAATTTTCTATCTATTTGGGTTGCTATACTCCAGGTTTTAAGCAATAGTTTCCAACCAAGCCATTCGCCAAGCCTTCCCACAATGCTATCCGGAAGCAGGCGCATGTAAGGATCTGCCAGCAAACAGATTGGCTCCTCATTTGAGTGAAAAGATGTGAAAAGTATCCATGTAGATTAGGAATCTTTTCGCGCACAGCATCCAACTACCGATGATAAAACAACCCAGAAGCTAATGGCTTGGACCTCCTAATTCGCTGGGTGATCTCCACGCAATTCGTCCCCGAATATCGCATATTGATGCAAGTTGAGCTATTTTGTACGGTGTTACATCATGCTATCTGATACCTACCAAAAAAGTCATTGCCGGTTTGAAGTATTTCTTCAATCATTTCTCATCATCCATTACCTGTGACATCCCGTGACGTCCTGTGACAGGTGCATGAGGCGCTTCAGGAGTTGCCCGTGGCACTGCAAGAGGCACTCACTAGGTGGGACCGTGCTGGGAATGGGGACGCTACGATGATTTCTGACAAATTGGTGAAGTTGCACGTTTTCTTGACTCGGTAGTCTCCCCCCCCTGCCCTCAGATGTCCAGCACTCGATACTTGGCAGGTTGGGGGGCTCCTGTCCCCTGAGTCCATGGGCGGCAATCCCTGCAGAAAAAGTTGCGAGCAGTCAGCACAGTCAGGATTGCGCAGGACTTCCACCCAACTCTGCAAATCATTGACTTTTTTCCCCAGCAATTTTGGGAGTTTGTGTCCTTTGAAACCAAGAAAGATGGGAAAGTGGGTTGTTCAAAGCTGCACTGTTCAAGTCCCAGGCAGTCACGCTTCGGAGCCCGCATCGTGGAGGCAGGGTGACAGTCTCTTTGAGCCAGGTAGTGGGGACTGGCGACTTGGAACCATGGTCGTTGATATCATTAACCATCATTAACCATCATTTAACCATCATTTAACCATCATTAACCATCATTTAACCATCATTAACCATCATTTAACCATCATTAAACAATGATCTACTGCAGGTGTCTCTGGAAGCCTTGCGGCTGCTCGACCCCGAGTGTCAGGCCACTGTCAGTTACAACATGCGAAGATGTTGCTGGCCACTTGCCATTGTTGGCACTTGTTTGCTCAATGGCTAGTCCCCCAACCTTGTATAGCTGGTGTAGAATTCACGAGCGGAACCCATTTTGCGAAGATGTTGCTGTCAAAACAGTTGCCAGGGTGTCCGTAGATTGTCGATGAGAAGTTTTCTTCACCCCATTTTTCCCTCTCTCTCCACGGGGACGGCAAGATTGAGACCAACTCACTTCTCAAGACAGACCGCCCCAAGCACCTTCGCGAGGCGTCCTTGGCAGGAACAGGCCACCTGCTACAGTTGCAGGGTCGGGCGAGTCATCACATCACAGGAACAAAGAGCCAACTGGGGAAACCCTACCGGTTGCAACTAGAAGCCATTTAGATCTTTGACCTCCACTCACAACACCTCAGGATCCGCTGCGATCTTTGACGCCCAAGAGCGCCCGGGGCACCCAAGATGAAGACGTATCAGAACAAAGGGTATTGGACTGGTGCGAGGCGCTTCGTGTTTTTGCGGAGCGACCATTTTCAGATTGTCAAAGGAAGACTTCCCTTCAATTGAGCGGAAGGTGACATTCATTCTGAGAAGGCATCCCTCTCTGCCCCCTTCAAAGAGGGCTTGGCCACATTGACGCCACCCTCAACACTGAGGATGTCCTACCCTGGCTATTTGGGAGGTCGGGGCGTTGGGAGAGCTTGAAGGAATTGCACTCTGCTGGGGGCGGCGGCCTGTTTCGGTAGAAGCAAATGAATCTGAAAATGCTTGGACGCTGGCCCTGGCTGAGTCTGCGTACCTTATAAGTAAGACATCACGTTACTGAAGCCAAAATTGAGCCAAGAGAATGCCGTTTGAAAATGGGGCGCGCCCAAAAATTCAATGAAATTCCATGGTTTATAATCATTTTCATCATTTTCCTTATTTAAACGGCTATTGAAGGGGTACAGACCATATTTTTAAAACATACCCAGGTTACCCAGGATCCAAAATTCCTCCACAGGAGTCGCTCACGGTGGCCTGCGCTTTGCTTGCGCGATGGGCCCGGGAGGTGCTTGCTTTTGTCAGATTTCTCAGATTTTCCTGGTATTTTGGAATCTTGACCATCATTTGAGCAGTTTTTGCTTGCATTGCAACTCTCACGTGGTTGGATGTTTTTCTTGGTGTTGTGAAGTGTGTTCATGAAGTCCAGAAGTGTGCTGGCAATGTAGCAATAGTCATAGGATGCTATTTGGCTGGCAGTGATTTTCTACAGGTCCAAAGCAGAAGTATTTGTAGTATCCATAGCATGTGAAGAAGGAAGCGTATGGGTCAAGATTATTCAAAAAATGCAGTGCTGGCGTTGCTTTTAATATGGAAATACCCCCCGGCAATTTGACTGATTAAGATTAAGATGATGATTAAACCATCATTTTTTTGGGTACCCACTATTTTAGACTCACCGACATATCATTATGAGATCAGTATATATATATACACATATGTATGTATATATATATAGAGAGGTATCCCCAGTATATCTCTATTACTGTACATCCCCATGTTATTTCCATATGTTTTTAAGTTTCATGACCTGACCTGAGTCCTCCCTGCCCCTCATCCACATGCGTCAGGAGTCAGGTGGCAAAGTTCCACAAGTCTCCCGCACAGCGTCCGAGTGTTTGGGGCCCTAGGGGCCCTGGGGGCCCTGGGGTCCCTGAGCCGAAAGCAAGAACGGCCAGGGCGGGGGAGACGGATAAGCCGAAGAAGCACGAGTTCTATTCATCTGAACCGGCAGAAGATACCTCACCTTGAGTACAATAATGAAAAAATGAATGCGCACAAACAGCGGCGAAAACACATGATCACATATCAACAATCAGCACAAAAAGATCATGAAGCCATGGCGCATAGCTCCAGGCCTCACCTTCACACGGGGCCTGCTGCAGATCTTCCAGGCGGAGGACATCATGGAGGGGCTCAATTTTATGAACCTCAACTTGGAGATGGTTTTGCGGCATTGGCTTTACCACATTCATCAATATCATCATAAGAACAATGCTAAATTTTCAAAAAACGACAATAAGAAGAGTACTGCAACTATTAGAGTTTTTACAGCAGAAGACAATACCGAGATGATAACAATGATAGCAGCGATAGTGATGATCATGAGTGATTATAGTGGTAGCAATGATGGTAACAGTGATGCCATCACCTTACCAATACAGAGCCTGGGAATCTCCCATAAAGGAAAGCAGTGTTTCAACACACTATTTGGCAGGGTCTATTTCAGATGGGGGATGGCAATAGTAGTGAACATGATGATGACAACAACCGCAAAAATAAACATGATGACAATGATGATAACGACAACAATAATACTGATCACTTCTTCTTTTTTTGGGGAATATGGTTCTGAATACCCTTCCAAAGGTAAAGTCAATTGGCTTTGCCACATGACTTCGTGAAATTAGCCAAGTTTCATGCCTGATGCAAGTTGTCTTCGCTGTCGCAGCATCATCAGATCCATGATTTGCACCCGTCGGACACAGTCAGGTTTGGAAGGTGCACGATCCAGGCAGATGGATGTCCCTAAACGATCAGGTGAACTTCAGTAGCACCATGCCGAATTCCGCCGCAGCCATGGCAGCCGCAGAAGCTGATTGTCAGTGCAGGTTGATGTGCCATGCCCAGCTTCCGTACTGAAAATGAGTTCTAGGATTTCTTTAAGGAGTATGTGATGTGCTTAGTTTGGTACAAATGTGGAGGTAAGAAGACAACTTTCCTTTGTGCTTACAACAGCAGGCAAACTGCGATATGCACAACGAGTCGTTGGCACCCGCTCCCCTTGAGCTTTTGTTGAATTCCTTCTGCTAGGGGCTCAACAGCAAGCGATGGTGATTTCAACAAGAATCAATTGGCGATTCCACCTAGCATTGCGGAATGGCTTACACACTGTTGGAAGGATGTAAAACGATGTCCTCACACTCCTTTCATCTCTGTGTCCCCCAAGCACGACATTGTGGATGAAAGGCTCAGCAATTTGCAGCCGCTGGGTGCTGGTGCCGCCGTCCGCGCTGGTGTGCAGAAGGGTGGTCAACATTCCTCCGCCAGTTGCTTGTTTTAAGATGAGAGCCCTTACCCTCTGGCAATTCAACCATGGTATATACTGATGTACCGATAAACAACTCATTATCCATGGTAAACTGTTAAACTACCAGAGGGTACCAGGTAAACCCTTCTTGCATCCTTTGGTGCGAGGCCTCAGAAGTGATCCAGTGAGTTTCCGATTCAGATCTGTGAGCTGAGACTATCAGCAGTGGGGGGTTAGTGACACCTAGTGAGTCGCCAAAATTCTACGAGATATCATCATGTTCAGCGGCAGTGGTTATGATCAAGTCATGCTTCACGCTGCTTATTGGATTGAGGACATAACCTTGCCAGACTGATCTTCCCGACCCAAAGTCTTGGTGCTGGGATCTGGTTGGGCATTTGCATCCTGCAGGGCCTCACCAAGGAGCAGGCCAGCGGCCTGATGTGTTTTGGAGGCACCATGGAGGCAGTCAGATTCTTTCCGTTTTCCGAGCCCCGTAGCAGTCTTCAATGTCCAATTTCATCCAGTTTCCAGATTTTCCAGGCACCAGCGGTGCCGCCACAGCCAGGCACAGCTTTGTGACATCATAATCATTTCCAAGCGAAATTTCCTCCTGTACGCCTCTGCCCCATGGGTTCGATAGAGGCCGACCCAGCTTGGCTTTCAATTGTTCAGAACACTGAGCTACGCAAGAGAAGATACTTGTACCTTTTGCATGCGCATCTTTTACTGGGTATGATGTGTACTTTGCATGCTTTTTCCACCACTTTGCAGTCACATGTGTGTCGCCATCTTGATAGTCTTGGGCATTTGCCGGGACTCACCCTCCTTGAATATCCTTGAATCATCTTGAATCCGTCCTAGAAGTAGGAAAAATAGGACATTTTTGTTGTCCAAAAGCGTCCAGTTTTAGGACAGATGCTCTGCACAGCCAGGAACGATCTATCGTTCCTGAGTCATCGGTGGGCTGCTTAAATGGTGAACAAAAGCCTGGGATGCTGGAGAGGTACAGCCAACATTCCCATGATTTACGCGGTAAAACCAATGATAAAATATGATAAAAGAGATACTGTAAATAAACAAATAAATAGATAGATGATAGATATATAGATAGACAAATTAATAAATAACCAACATTTTTTTTTGGGGATGATATCTACCATTTATGGCCAGTCCTTGGGAAGGGTTTACCATTATGTTTGCTTCATCACGGCCAACATTCCCATGATATCCCGACCGAACCACTGCGACCAAGGCAAACGAGAGGCAGAACTTCAGGGGCTCGTGGCTTGTGCACTGATGATGCTGGACGCATTTTCGGACCAAGTCCAACGCAGTTGGCTTTGCGGTAACCCTCAACAATAGGGATATTAAAAATAGTTATATTCTTCATATCATATGATGCTGAGAGCAACAAACAGCATTGGTATGACAAGCCTATTATGACTTGATGGGAGCTGCACCAAGGAATGGCTCAACGTTTCAGGTTCAAAGGACTCCATTTTCGCCTTGGGGGATGCGCTTGCACTGTTCAGCAGGACGAGAACATGGCCGACATTTGTCAGGTTTATCAGGGTTTACCGAGATCCCTGAAGATTTGGAACATAAGATGATTTAAGCCCACTTTAGGCAGCATAGGAGTGCCTTTGGCATCAGTTGAACTTATTTGACATAAGGTAGGAATTACAGTGCTGCCTGTAGCTGCCATTCCCGAAACCTTACCTCTGCATGGGCTGGCTTTGTCAGTCTGGCATTAGCGGCCTGCAGGAGTGTGCCTGTTTCTTTGCGGACGACCTTTTCAAGGATTTTCTGAACGTGCCATGATGTGTCCCACAATGTGCATTCCAAAAACCGTACAATACATTGCTTTGTTGTGCTTTGTTTCAAGCTGCGATAACCAATGATTTGGCTTGCCTTGCGTTTTTGTTGCTGTTGAAACTGCATTCATGCTTGTAGACACTAATGCTGCTTGATGTGCTTTCCTAGCATAATACACTAGCTTTTGAGGGTGGCGGTGGCAGGTGCTAATCCGTACCCCAAGACTCCTTGGCTCAGTCGTTAACGCTCCCAATCTTTGCCAGCAACTTCCAACACATTTCACAAATAGCTCTTGAGGGGCAACAGTTGACAGACATGGAACATGCATGATTGAAGAAACAACGGAAGAACATGTGACTTGGTCAAAATAGCACCTCGTTGGGTTGCCATTCTTGGCGACTCCATGGCCCCAGATATGATGCATTCCTTGCATGCGTCGCAAAGCAGCATGAGCAGCGTCTTGGACTTGGCACCGTTATCGCCCAAGACCTTGGGCGAAACCGAGAAGCTGCCCATGAACTATGAGGGATCCTACAAGCCAGCACGGGTGGGCCTTCAGCGTGCCCTTCAATCTGGACAGATGAGGAATCCGTTGCAAATGCGCGGCTCGAAGCATGAAGATATGACGTATTTGTGTAACTCTTTCCCCAAGACACTTTTATGTTATAGATGGCTTCGTGGGGACACAGGAATTCCAAAAACGATGGCATTTTCTCTCACAGTCAGGTCAATCGCACAGCGGTTGGTCCATGCGACGTCCCTTGAGTGCCAACTCAACTCCAAGCGGGCCCCGTCTCAGCCGGGCCGTAGGCACTGGGAACTCGTCGCCGCGGCAGCCCTTGAGCAGTCGCTTACGACCCCAGGAGATCACGGATAAGGTCGCGGCCAGCACCAGCACTGCGGCAACTGGAGCAGGTGTGGCATATCGCCCACCCGGCATGCTGCAACCGCAGCGGATCGAGCTCCCAGGCTACTTGAACACTCCTGCAAGGCGACCGGATGGAGAACCTCTGTCCCCAGAAGAGAGAAGCACTTCCATACGGAAGATCAAAGATTTAGAAACTGGGTGCTTTCAGGCAAACTTTATTCCATTTCATTCCTGCACTTTTTGAACGTGTTCGGGAGTTCGGGAAGATGGATCCCATGATGATTAGCTATGATTCGATCGTCGAACTCCATTTCCCCCATTTAATTTAACAGTGATAGGATCACCCTCAACATTTTTGCGCATGAAGCCGGCTTGACTGGGCACTTGGTCGAGCCGTGTCCAACTCAGGAAATGCTGACTTTTGCTTGCCGTCGTGCTTCCAAGTTGCGCGAGGAAGGCCGAGCGCACTTCTCCTTGGGCGTTCTGCGAGATAATCTGGGACAATATTTGAAGGCCATCGAGGCCTACACCCAGTTCCTTGGATTTGCATGGATTGCCTTCATTTCCCAATTCATTAGTCAACTATTCGGGGAACCTTCTGAGAATATATGACTTTTTTTTGGGCCATCTTAAGCAATCCAAGGTTCCTGAGAGTTTGCAAGGAATGCAATGATAGCCAGGGTGCGGCCTTGGGATATCACTGCATTGCGGTAGATTACCAGCTGCAGGGCAGTGGGGTGACCAAAGAAGCGGAAGACAAGCAGAAAAGTGGTGCCACAGAGATCTTGGGGTCACCCTCCGAGAAGACGATCAAGCCTGAGCTGCTCAGAAAGGCAATCTACTACCACAACAGGCACCGTGAGAATGCTGACAGCATCGGAAAGTTCGTGGCACACCTCAATATGGGGTTGGCCTATGCACAGCTGGGGGAACGTGAAGCTTCCACAGTGAATCATCAATATGCCTTGAGATACGCCTTGCAGCTGCATAGCTTGGAGGGTCAGAGTTTAGCCATTGGAAGCCTGAGCTTCAGCGCAGGGATGTATGATCAGGAGCCGGACAAGATGAAGATCTTGGTGGAGCGCTACGTGGACCTCTGTGGTGTCTTGAAACAGACCCGCAACCAAGCTGTGGCCCTGAAGAAACTGGGCATTTTGGCGAGTCAGCAGGGTCAAAATGAACAGAGCATCGAATACTTCCAGCAGGCCATCGAGTGTGCCAGAGCACAAGGTGACTTGGATAATTTTCTTGGATTTGAAGATGTTTTTTCTCAAACAAAAATCTATGGGTCAATTTACATGCAGCACCTTCACTATCCATGGCAAAATTGTCGTGGACGACACGTGAAGGGTTTTGCTTCGGGTGTTTGTTTCACACAGCTTTGACCCTCTTCAACATCCACTTGGGGATGGTCAATTTACCAGGACAAAAAAATCTACTGGGAGTATGTTCCATATTTTCACCCATGTCCTCTGGCAACTCAGGTGATCACGAGGCCGAGAAGGACTGTGCTGTGCGCCTTGGCATTGCTGCCGGCCAGGCGAAAATGGCTGAGCATCTCAGCACCATCCTGCAGCGCTCGGTCATTGGACCCGATTGAACGGCCCAACCCCCCGCCCTGGCTGACCCCTCCAAAGGTGGGAACCAGCCTGGTGTAGGTTACACGAAGGTCGTTGTCAGTTTGCAGTCCTTGAATTGCGCTGAAGTTGGAACTTGTTTTTAATATTGCAGCCTCTGAATGCTTAGATGGAATATGATAGAATCATATAAGATATAAAATCTGGATATCTTTCTTGGACTGAAGCTACCTGTCTCACCCCTAGTCAAAGATTCCTGAGATCTAACCCGGGATCAAAGGAGTGCCAAAAGTTTGCCTGATGCAGACTGCAGAACCCAATCCACCAGAGAGACGTTTGTTTAGGATGTTTAGGTACGTGCGTGTATGGCCCCACAATCCATATAGCGGAAAATGGACCAGAAGACTCCGGCAATGGCAAAGTATATGCCTTCTCAGCACGATTTTGAGTGAATCATTTGAGGAGACAATGATCAACCTCTGACTCTAGCTGTGGTCTCGAGTATCCATGCTCTGCGGGATTTGCTGCGGAATAACTCTTTGAGTCCGGATGCCCAGGGCTCCACCTCTTGGCACTGAGCAGAGCACAGAAATCTTTCCAGCAGGTTTTCCATGTTTTCAGCGATGCTTCGTAGATCTTCGTAAGACTCTTCTGTTCTGACCAGCGATGTCTTCGGCGTCTGCTAAGTCCATCCCCAATTTGAAGGCTACGCATGGCTACCTGGAAGAGGCGCTGCGAATCCGTGGTGAAGAAACGAAAAAGTGTCGGATTTGTTTGAAAAAAGGGTGCCACCAAAGCCCACTGTTGATCAGGATTTTCCCATTCTCTGGCATGTCAGGTATGTCAGGTATGTCAGGTATGTTCGCTTTTTTTTTGAAAACAAAGCATGTTGTTGGTCTAATGTCCCATAGTTTGGGACAAGCCAAATTGTGATCCCAGGTCACCTCAGGTCCTGACCCGTCCAGGGTTTGAAAGTCGCAGCCGGGCTTGAAGATCCCAAGTCCTTCTCCCACAGTTCTAGTGACAGCACGTGTGGACTTGGTCAACAACTGGGAAGATTTGGCCTTTCGCATGATAAACTGGGCATGTGCACAGCCTTCAAAGGCATGTCTACCTTTGGCACAGAAATGCAAATTGCGTACTGTGGCTGCTGGTAGGCACGACTTGATCCTATGCAGTTTTCTATGGCGAAACCTCTGGACCAAAGCATCGAACTGCAGTAGGTTGCTGTGCAGATAGACGTGGATAGGGCTAACTGCACTTACCACGCTTTCTGGCACTAGTATGATCATCCGCAAAAAAGCCCGGTTTGCGGAAGGGCCTGGCTTGCCGTGGGTTGACATCGAATTTTGGACTTGGTTCTCTGTGGGATTCGCGTTTAACAGTCAAAACAGTAGCCGCACCGGTCAAGATTCGACCACGTGATCATCCTCCCCCCTCCTCCTTCCAATAGCCATTGATACCATTGGCAAGACATCAGGGTCCTGCAACATAAGAACTTACAGCAGTGATAGCCTCTCGGCAAAGGTTACGAGAAACCCGGGAGTTCTGCAAAAAAGTGGCTGAAACACATCCTTAGCAGACCAAGCCTCGTGCTTTTGCCGATGGGGCATCCTCGCAACTGCAACTGGGGCAGCTGGGGCGTGCGACTTTTCCAGCTCGCGGCCCTTGTTGTACCGGTTGGGTAGCCCGAGAGAGGGTTCAGCCCAGACTCGGCTGTTAGGATGCTGCCTTGCATGGGTGTTTGATCAATTTGGCTATGGGCTATGGATCAATATCTGCAAAAACATGCAAAAACAGTTTGTTTTGGGGATGAACATCCACAAATACCAGCTATTTTAGATGTTCACTAGGGAAACAGGCTTTCGACTCCCCATTTAACCATAGATGACCGAGACCACCAAGAGGAGCCATCAATGATGTGAAAGCTGAGGTCAATGGAGCGGTGATAGAAGCATCCAATGCCAGTTTTGTCGACCTGCTTGCAGAGAACGAGGCTCAGGAAGCTTTAGCCGTGATCGATCTCAGGATGTCAATGTTGTGACAGCCTTTGATTTGGGCAGGTGGTGATCACCATGTTCTACAGAAGCTGGTGCGGACATTGCAGCTTGTTAGTGCGGCAGGGCCCATACTTGAAACATTCAAGAATGTCACCTGTATGGGGTAGTCCAGAAATGGGGGATAACCCACAACGGCCTAAAGGGACCATTTAAGAGAAATTATTGGATTTTGAGGGCGCTATTTTTCGACAAACCCATTGATACTGGTATGTGATTGGTAGATGTTGGTAGTCCTATAGGCTATAGGGTCAAGCTATATCAAACACCAACCCCCCGCCCGCATTCCTACACCTTTCAGTTGAAGTTGTTGCCTACGACTCCAGTAATATGGCAAACCCTATGACTATGATGAATCATCACAGCCATCCCAATTTTACTAGAAATCTAGAAATGGGTGGCCTGAAGCATCCACAATTGGAGATTTACCATATGGGGTTGTTTGAAAATAGGGCACCCTCCCAAATTTCATGGTTTATCATGGTTTATCATGGTTTATCCTCATTCCCGGCAGAAGAAATGCCGATTTGGAGGTGAACCCCATTCTCACAGCCATTGTTTCATGCATTTTGCCCACCAAGTGTGATGCCCAGGGATCTCCGCCAAGGCAAGCGCTTGAAGCCGGAGTACCATAGGGCAGCCGAGCGGCTGGCGGCCACAAAGAGCAAGGTGCTCCTGGTACAAACTCAGCCGGGAATCCCGAGAAGTGGAGGATTGAAAAAGGATGGGACAGATGAAGTGACGGATTGTTGTGGGTAATTGACTAGCGTAAATCTGAGAATGGCTCGTTAAGAGGACCACTTGAACAGTGTTCGATGCAAGAACCAGACTTCATGATTTCCCCTTCCCTCATGTTCCTGCAGACCCAGGGACGACGCGCTGTTCAAGCAATATGAGATCAAAATGGCAACTTGGACAGCAACCAAGGTGAACCCCCGCGATAGTGGACTGTTATTTCGCCCTTATTAGTTGTTGTTGGTGGTGAACACGCCCTGAAACGGACCGTTCTTATTTGGTGGCGTCACCTTTGGGGGGGTTGGTTGAATACATTGAAGTTGGATTTGGCACCCAACATACTGTAACATAACCATACATAACCACACCCTGAGGTTCCATCGCTGTGGGTCTTTGCGAATGGCAAGCAGCTATATCAGCACTATGCCTGGGAGTTTGACGATGTCTACGACTTCGCATGGTCCTTTGATGCTCTTCATCTACCTGCCGCCTGGCGAGCCAAGACATGCCAAGACAGCGTCTGGATTGTTTCAGGGTATATACGGGTACTTGTGACCTTTGGAGTGTAGCTAAAAAAGAACTTAAGGTACACATTTCATCATCTATATAATCAGCTATGTTATCCAAATTCATTTCATTTTCCAATGTTTTCCTCAATTCATCCAATCTCCCTATAATTGTATATACTTTGTATATCATCTTGGCCTATCTTGGTATATTAATATCTTGGTACCTCTTGGCATGTCTTGAACAGTCTTGAACCAATTTCTTCCAATTTCATGGAATTTTCCCCGGCACACTATGAGGTAGGCTTCATCTACAGACACTACCTTCGCCTTCGAAGTCCCTTGGCGGTCTCGCCCAAGGCGAGATGGGTCCAAACATGTCCTCTGGGGTGTGCTTCGCTATGATTACAGTAATACCCTCCGGTTATTGAAGGCAGCAAACTGGAAAATCACCATGTTAAAAAAGGTAAACATCATCATACATCATTACATCATCGAACTAAATGGGCAATATCCATATCCATAGCTATGTTAAATCACCGGGGCGTATTAATTACAGAATATCTAAAAGTTATTTCACCATTGTCGTTTGAATGACAATTTAAATGGGTTAAAATGGTAAACGACCCAAGTCCTCTGGCATGGAACGTCATTTTCCCCTTCAACATTGCCATAAAGTTTGGTGTAATTATCCCCCATCCCATCTTTGGCCCCTGACCTGAGCATTGACATGATAGGAGCTTGCATGCAGCACCTATCATGCGCATACTGGAGCGCAAACGCATAAGAGAGATGATTCTCATATAATATATTCTTGTATTTATTTGCATCCCTCCCTCTCTCTCTCTCTGTCAGCCTCTATCCCAATGTAATTGACAGCCAATACATTTGACTGCACACATTTCGCTGGCGCAACCAAGGTCTCTATCGTTTTGGCACCTTGGCGGTGTCGTATTGACAGCTTCAAAACCAGAACAGCTGGACACTTTATCAAACTTTGAGGAACCCAGGTCGACATTGTAAAATCACCTGAAAATAGAATGATCAATTTCGATCATTGGTCATCAAATTGCAAGAAATCAAATTGCAAGATGACTAGTCAGTCTCTGAATGACTTTTTTGATCAACCAAACCGAGCTTCGGACTCAACCGATGCCCAGATTGTGTTCTGCTTGTAGCTGAAGACCTAGCTTGACCCTGCTTTGACGGACTTAACTAGTGCATTAAATAGTCCAAATGTAGCTGAACAGTGTTCAAAACCTCTTGATTGATGATTCTATGGAATTATACTTGCAAATATGTAGGGGTTCCATGGGGTTCCAATAATCCATTCCTGGAAAGCTGCCAGGGCTGAAGGCTGCGCTGAAAGCCATGAAGCTGAGAGCAGATCACCCCTTGCAGCTCTATTTGCCACACGTCTTGGCGCACCTCGGCGGTCCTGTCTTGGATTTGCCACGGATCCTGGCGAGGAGTAAATCCCTTGGAGGAAATAGGATTTCCCCTTCTACCAGTGTCAATGTATTGATCCAATGAAAGGGGCTCATTGAAAGTCACACCGACATGGCTTGATTGCGACAGCGTAGTCCACATTCATCACGATCCTGGGGAGGGCTTCCGGGATGATGCTAGGTTGTATTATGCTTCCCTAGCCATTAGATATTCCTAAAATTGGACAATTCCCAAGTCACCATGGGTTTCAATACTAAAATTGTCAAACATCTGGATGATTTGGGTACCACTATTTTAGGATTTTAGGACACCTCTATATGATGATCTCCGAATGCTACCCCAATTCGTCGGAGTCCGCCTAAGCAGCGCGCCAAGGCCGGCGCTGGTTGGCTCTGTACTCGTCATCGTTGCACCGACGCTTAGCCCTGGAACAGAGCTGGACAAGCCCCGAACTAAATGGAGGGTTTCATGAGAAAATCATCTATCAATGGTGATAGTAGGGGAATCCCTATCATCAATCAACCAGTACAGAGGGACAAGAACATCAATGGTGATAGTTGTAGGATTGAGTTTTTGTGAATTTTCATTGTTCAATCCTTTGTCAGAAGGAAACTCACAGATGGACTTGCTGCTGGCGCGGTGAGTTTGTGTTTAATTCTCCCTCGCCCAGCTTAAGCTGCATCACATTGACAAACATCTTCATGGAAACATCAAAAGATAAAGAGAGGCCAGCGTTCCCAGCGCCAAAACAACGATATAAAACGCTTCTCGCTGAAAACTGGGCGGTCACGGCACTGCTTTGAGAAGACAAATCACATCGAATATTTGGACCTCATTTCAGCAGTGGATATCTTTGAAACGCCACATGAAAGAAAACAAACACACACCGTGGCCTGTCACGAGCCAAGTTTCAGCCCTGAGGATTGCTTTGCTGCTCTATGAGTCAGCAAAGAAGGCAAGAAAGGCGGAGGACAAGGAGAAGAAGTCCTGACGGCCATGAGTGCATGAGGAAGTTCTTTCCTCAAAGAGTAGATAGCCAAGTAGATTAAATGTGGTAAACCCAATAATAAACCATCCCCAAAATAGCTATGAATGGATGGTAACTACCATCCCCAAATGGTAGGTTTATATTGGGTTTCTCACGTTAGATGGAATTCGGGCATCCGGAAAAGCGCGTGGAAAACCGTGTGGACGTGCTCCGAGCTAAAGAAGTTCTCGCGGCAAGTCTGTGCTTTCCGCGTTACAGAAAAAGGCGAGACAGTGATAGGGTGACAGGCATTTGTCAGGCTCCTGACTCCTGACACCCGGGGATTGCCAAGTGCTTTGTCCACTGATTGTCCACTGATCAAAGTGCTTTGGTGAATTTTGGTGATCTCTGATCCTAGACTATTGATTGGGCCCATCCACTCCAGACTCAAGTTGAAGAAAGGAGTTAGATTGCAAGCCTTTCCGCCCAACCTTTGGGTGGCTGGAGAGCTTGGTATAGGGATGAACGAATTCCTGGTAGTGTCGGTCACAGGAGCTCCGTGCAATGCAGGAGAAGCCAGAGTCCTAGGTAACCGGTCGACCCCACTGACACTTCCATAGGGTCCCTGAAGCAGTGATGCATAGAGGATACGGATAGGATATGGATAGGATATAGATGGAATTTACAGACACATGGGGTAGCCTCCAAGACTTCCAGGTTTTGTCCATAGGACCCATAGGAATCATCGATTCATCCCAGGCTCCTACCGCTGCTGGAAGGATTGGTGGCGAGACTTCAGGCGAAGCAACGACTGACGAAGGATCTAACTATGTTGGGGCGACCTTCATGTGGGTAGAACACATTTATAAATAAATATATAATATATGGGTATGGATCAATACCTATTAGTACCATTTTTAGTGGGATGAACATCCATAAATCCCAGCTATTTTGATGTGAACTACAGGGGTACAAGGTTTTGACACACTGCCATATAAATAGATATACACACGTAACTGCATACACTAAAAGTCACACACCTACCAAACACTTCAATTATATAGTAAATATAAGGGCATAATTTGGTGGCAACCAATGACATATTCACCAAAGTTGTTCTATCATGTTAAGGTAAACCCAATGCAGCCAGGCTCTGCCCGCAGGTGGCGTAGCTTGGGTGTGTGGCTGCCCAGCGACAAAAAGGGGACCCATGTGGTTGGGACCCTGGTTCCAAATGGGGCTGTGCGAGACGCCCAAAACTAGGCCTGTTGATTGGTTGTGAAAAGAGTTATACTGTACAACAAAAGGCAACCCAACTCCCAGAAAAAGGATAAACATGGCTAGAAAAAGTGATATCCTACTAAAATAGTTGACAATTTCATCAGGTTTAGCCTCTGGTAATTCAACATAGCTATGGGAAGTGGCCCATTTGGTGCTGATTTGCCTACTAAGCACGGTGATTTTCCAGCTCTCAAACTGTAACAAAAAAAAATACTAGATGGCAATCCCATCAACCCTCCCCATCAAATTTCCATGAAATTCCCATGAAATCCCAAAAACACAGGGGATCAACAGAGTCGGATTTTTTCCGATTTCCAGCTCGCGCCGAGGCCTGTGGGTTGGCTGCGTCGCTTCGGCCTAGAGGTGGCCACCATGGTTTATTAATTAGGGGGGTACCCCTCCGATAGTCATAATATGATTCACTTAAATATGGTACCCTCCCAATTAAAGAATCGTTTGGGGTTTATTAATCCAGGGTTGACATTATGTGGTCTGAGCAAATTCAGACAAATCTGCTTGAGTATGTAGCTTCTTCTTTGCCGATCTGATGATAATCTGATATTTGACCAGAAGAATGGGCGCTCCACTGCCAGGAAGAGGGAGAGGACGGAGGACATCTTTTGCTGATAGTTTTAGTGTGGCTCTCAGCATTCATTGGACTGGTTTTGCAGGGTTTTGTTGGGAAAATTGACAGGAAACCCCTATATTTGCTGGGCAAAACCATGAAAAACCATGAAAAACAATGAAAAACCATGAAAAACAATGAAAAAACATGAAAAACAATGAAAAACAATGAAAAACCATGAAAAAAACATGAAAAACAATGAAAAACCATGAAAAACAATGAAAAACCATGAAAAACCTCGAAAAACCATGGAAAACCACGAAAAACCATGAAAAACAATGAAAAAACCATGAAACAACCATGAAAAAACCATTAAAAAACATGAAAAACCATGAACAACCATGAAAAAAACAATGAAAAACCATGAAAAACCATGAAAAACAATGAAAAACCATGAAAAACAATGAAAAACAATGAAAAACCATGCAAAAACAATGAAAAACAATGAAAAACAATGAAAAACCATGAAAAACATGAAAAACCATGAAAAACCATGAAAAACCATGAAAAACAATGAAAAACCATGGAAAACAATGGAAAACCATGGAAAACCATGGAAAACCATGGAAAACCATGAAAACCACCATGAAAAACCATGAAAAACCATGAAAAACCATGAAAAACCATGAAAAAACAATGAACAACCATGAAAAACCATGAAAAAACATGAAAAACACATGACAAAACCATGAAAAACAATGAAAAAATCAGGAAAAACAATGAAAAACCATGAAACCACCATGAAACCACCATGAAACAACAATGAACAACCATGAAAAAACCATGAAAAAACAATGAAAAAACCATGAAAAACAATGAAAAACCATGAAAAACTGCACGCAGGTCAGCCCTGGCAACTTGTTTTGAACCACAAAGCGGCTATGCCGTCTCGATTTGGCGTGTCATCCTGTGCAGGTGGCTGTGCTAATCTTCTCTGACTTTCTCAGCAAGACT